>JGI26084J50262_1001465_pt1 | contig 13101 bp, 12 predicted proteins | sample SaaInl6LU_22_DNA_FD_50262 | JGI IMG/M metagenome (IMG submission 50262) | reverse complement strand
AATATAAATAATAAACCCGAGAACAGTGCCTCGGGTCTATTGGGTGTAAGTGAATTGGTATTAATCTACATTATCGTGTAAGAACGAATTATTACTACGCAATTGAGAATCTTCATTAGAATCTGTGCTCAATGTAGTTCTTGAGATCTTACCCTCCGACGGGCCTTCGGACAAAGAAATACCTTGCCTTTTATAGGCGGGTTCTTTTTCTATCTCTTCGATCTTATTAATACTGTTGTTGAATTTATAATTGAAATCCCTCAATTTTCTTCTTCGCTCGTCTGCACGCTCTTTAAGTAGGGCTTCAATAGGCGCTTCCATAGGATCCAGTGCTTCTTCTTGAGGCTTTACCTTTGGAGATTCAACAATTTTCTTTTCAAAAACCATTTCTTCTTCTGGGCGCTCTTGTGTTTCAGGAGTCGCTTCTTTAGCCGTTCCTAAATGTGCCTCCAGCTCCATATAATCATCTAAGCTGTATCTTTTTTCTCCAGCAGCATTGTATTCCAGCACAGGGATTACCTCTACAGGGTCTTTAACTTCCATATCCCTAATGTCGTCTCCCAAACTAAATGTAATAGTGGGTGCTTCTTCCTCATCAGTAACTTCTTCCTTTGAGATGGGTTGTTCTAAGTAAGATTCTTCATAGTTTCTTCTGGTGTAATGGAGGAAAACGAGGCTTCTTCTACTAAAGACTCCTGTTGGTTTGCATGGTCTATAGGCAAATCAAAAAGGGTATTTGTAAAATCCATCGTCTCATTTTCAGTATGGTCTTCAAAAGTTTCTTCTGCCAATGCAGCAGAGAGATCTTCTGCGTCTACTACCTCGAAATCTCCCACTAAAGGCAAGAATGAATCCTGCTTTTGCGTTGAAGAATGCAATGGCTCTTTAGACGCTTCTACCAGAGTATAAGTTACCTCCAAATCTAAAATCGCTTGGGAAGTAGGCACCAAAGGATCCGCCTCTTTTACAGGGGCACTTTGTTCAACTTCCTCCATATCAAGGGTGTGAACCACCACTTGATCACTTGCTTTGGGCTGAGATTCTTCCAAAGGATCTAAGGATTGAAAAGAAGGTTTTTCAGGCGTGAGATTTATGGCCGCACGCTGCTCTTCCTCTAAGGTATGAATGATTTTTTTCGATTCTGTATTNACAATATTATTTTGTTGCTCCTGATCAAATCCAGTGGCAATAACAGTTACCGCAATAGCTTCTCCCAAGGCACTGTCCTCTCCAACACCCATGATAATGTTAGCGCTATTTCCAGCCTCTGCCTGAATGTATTCATTGATTTCTCCAATTTCATCTATGGTAATCTCTTGGCTTCCAGATACAATGAGCAATAACACATTTTTAGCTCCGTAATTTTATTGTCGTTTAAGAGCGGTGAATCTAAGGCCTTAGAAATGGCTTCATGTGCCCTACCAGATCCAGAGGCTTGAGAAGATCCCATGATCGCTGTACCAGAATTGGCCAATACGGTTTTGGCATCTCTAAGGTCAATATTCTGAGTGTAGTGGTGGGTAATTACCTCAGCAATTCCTTTAGCTGCAGTGGCCAATACCTCGTCTGCTTTTGAAAAACCAGCTTTAAAGCCTAGATTCCCATAAACCTCTCTGAGTTTATTGTTGTTAATGATAATTAACGAATCTACTTGGGATCGCAGATTTTCAATCCCTTTTTGGGCTTGTTCAGAACGCATTTTCCCCTCAAACTGAAAAGGAATGGTCACAATACCCACAGTTAAAATATCTAATTCTTTGGCTTGTTTGGCAATCATTGGAGCTGCACCAGTCCCTGTACCACCACCCATTCCGGCGGTAATAAACACCATTTTAGTTGTGGTGTCTAACATGGCTTTAATGTCTGTCATACTCTCCAAAGCAGACTGCTCTCCCACCTCTGGGTTAGCACCAGCACCAAGACCTTCTGTAAGCGAAAGTCCTAATTGAATTTTATTGGGTACTGGAGAGTTTTGTAATGCCTGTGCGTCTGTGTTACACACCACAAAATCAACCCCGTTAATACCGGACTGGAACATGTGGTTAATTGCATTACTACCCCCGCCGCCAACGCCAATGACTTTAATTACGTTGCTTTGGTTTTTTGGAAGGTCAAATGCGATACTGTCAAATTCGCTGTGATCACTCATAGATTTGGGTTCTTATATTTTTGGTGTTTTATTCTGCGTTGTCTAAAAAATCTTTCAATTTCTCTGACCATTTGTCAAAGATGTTTTTTCTTGGGGCTTTGGCCGCCTCTGGCGCCTTCTCAGCCGATGCTGCTTCAGAAACCTCTTCTTGAACTTCTTCCGTTGCGGACTCTGTTAGCGGTTTGTGCTTCGCATCTGAAGCCACCGCACTCATTAATAATCCTACCCCTGTAGCGTATAATGGCGAAGCAATTTCTTCTTCAGAATCTCCTGCAAGGTGCTCGTTGGGATACCCAATTCGAGTGTCCATCCCGGTAATGTATTCTACCAGTTGCTTGAGGTGCTTTAACTGACTTCCCCCTCCTGTAAGCACTATACCACCAATGAGTTTTTTCTTTTGCTCCTCATGGCCGTAATTTTTAATTTCTACATAGACCTGCTCTATAATTTCTACGACTCTTGCGTGAATAATTTTAGAGAGATTCTTTAAGGTAATCTCTTTTGGATCTCTTCCTCTCAATCCTGGAATAGAGACAATTTCATTGTCTTTGTTCTCTCCTGGCCAAGCAGACCCAAACTTTATTTTTAAGAGCTCTGCCTGCTTTTCAATAATGGAGCAGCCCTCTTTAATATCTTCTGTAATGACGTTACCCCCAAATGGGATCACGGCAGTATGGCGTATAATACCATCTTTAAAAATAGCTAGATCCGTAGTACCCCCTCCTATATCTATGAGCGCCACACCAGCTTCTTTTTCTTCCTGACTCAAGACTGCATTGGCAGACGCTAGAGGCTCAAGGGATATTTCTCCCAGATTTAGACCAGCACTCTTAATGCAGCGAACAATATTTTTTATAGAAGACACCTGTCCTACAACCACATGGAAATTGGCTTCTAGACGCCCACCATACATACCCATGGGCTCTTTTATTTCTGCCTGACCGTCTACCTTGAACTCCTGGGGTAGTACATGAATAATTTCCTCTCCTGGAAGCATCACTAATTTATACACTTGGTTGCAAAGATTGTCTACGTCTTCATAACCAATCACTTCTTCTGAATTGGCACGCGTAATATAATCTGAGTGTTGTAGCGAACGAATATGCTGTCCGGCTATTCCCACAGATACCGTATCTATTTTCAAGCCAGAATCTGTTTCTGCTTGTTGTACCGCTTGCTGAATAGACTCAATGGTTTGTGTAATATTATTCACTACACCTCTGTGAACCCCCAAACTTTTAGATTTCCCAATACCGAGAATTTCTATTTTACCATACTCGTTCTCCTTCCCAATAATGGCTACGATCTTAGTAGTTCCAATATCTAAGCCNACAGAATAATTTGTCTCTTTCATCTGAGTATTATTATTAATTTTTGGTGGCAACCACCTGATTTTTAAACCTTACATCTACCAAAGAATAGCTTTGGAGACTATTGTCTTTTNGGGCTTTATTATAAAAAGCCTTAAAATTAGAAGTCTTTTCTTGGAGTGCTGTTGCTGCTCCAAGGCGAACCTCAAATTGATCTAACCTACATTGTAACACATAGTCTTGATCTTTAATCACCCTAATTCCCACAATATTCTTTTTCAAGAAAACATCTCGGGACACAAATTCAATTATTTTATGACAATCAGATAGACTTAGCGCAGAGATATTNCCACTAATCATGGGTACCCTGGCAGAATGAAACTCAGAAAGTGGCATTGCCATTCCGCGAGTATCTAGGTAATAAACAGAATCCGTTACCACCCTAGCTTCTGGTGTTCTCTGTGTAAGTAAGGCCCTAAGTGCCCCATCTACAGTCATATAAACTGTGGCATTCTGAAGCATAGGGTCTTCACTGAGCCACCGCTCAATTGTACTCAAAGCTACTTTATCTTTTGGGGCTTTAAAAGCCCCTTTCTGTTTAACTATTAACATTTTATTAACCGCCTCATAGGTGGTGTACAAATTGTCATTTCCAATAAATTTTAAGTCAATATCAGTGACTATTCTTCGCTCATTTCTGTAATTAGTGAAAGCGTATAAGCCCACCAAAACAAAGCAGATAAGGACCATTTGAATAACTTTCCATACTCTTTTCATAACAAAGCTTCTTTAAAATGAACCACTTGTTTTCCTATGTCCCCAGCACCTAAACTCACTAAGACCTCGGGAGGATTTTCTTCAAGGCTTTTCAATACCTCTGCCACGCTCAATTTTNATTTTATCTTTGAGCTGATCAAACCGAGTAACCACTCAGAGGTTACCCCTTCAATAGCTTGCTCCCTGGCTGGATAAATATCCAATAAAAAAAGGCTGTCGAACTGAGACAAACTGGCCGCAAATTCATGGGCGAAATCTTGGGTGCGCGAATACAAATGCGGTTGAAAAATGGCGGTGATTTTTTTATTTGGATACTGCGCCCTCAATGTTTGGTATATGGCATTTATAGCCGTTGGATGGTGGGCATAGTCGTCTACATAAACCCTATCTGGTNTATTAATCTCATAAGAAAAACGCCTGGCAATTCCCTTAAAGCCGGACAATGCATTAATTAAATCATGGGCAGGGACCCCCTGAGAATAAGCCATGGCAAAAGCCACAAGCGCATTGAGCACATTGTGCTTGCCTGGCATAGGAAACAATACTGATTTAAAAGTTTCCCTAGGGGTATGAATATTAGCCAAAGTCTGCCCAGAAACTACTTTTAAATCCGAAATATAATAATCTGAACTCTCGCGTTCCCCATAGCTAATTCCCGGAATAGCCAGGTCTTCATGAACAAACAAATTTTCCTTCAATGGCACAAGTCCCGCAAAGGAATAAAAGCTGTCTTCGAGCGCTTTGGCAGACTTGTAGATATCTAAATGATCTGCATCTGTAGAAGTAATACAAGCTACATTAGGAGATAAATTCAAGAACGACCTATCAAATTCGTCTGCCTCTACCACGGTAATTTCCGTGTCTTTAAGCAATAAATTACTGCCAAAATTATGTGCTATACCTCCCAAAAAAGCGGTGATATTCACTCCTGAGGCGTCTAGTAAATAAGCCAGTATGGCAGAAGTAGTTGTTTTTCCATGGGTACCAGCTACCGCGTAACAGAAGCTCAATTCAGTAGATTCTCCCAACAAAACAGCCCTTTTAACCATAGTAAAGTCATTGGTTTTAAAATAAGAAAACCAATCGCTGCTTTGCGGAACCGCAGGCGTATAGATCACTTTAGTGACAGAAGGACTATTGAATTCTTTAGGCAATAGCGCATTGTTGTCTTCATAAAATACCCTAATTCCTAATGACTCTAAAGATTTAGTAATATCCGACTCAGTAAGGTCATAACCCACTACACAAAAACCCTTTAAGGCGTAATACTTAGCCAAGGCCGACATTCCTATGCCGCCTATTCCTAAAAAAAAGTATGTGTCTANAGTATTATTCATTGATATACTTGTGCAAAAATCAATCCCGTGAATGTTGTATTAAAATGCGTAAACAGTATTTTTTAAGGCGCTTTTACGACTAAAGTCTATGCCTTTGAATGGCTGTTTAATAATATTTATGCCTTTTGATTTATTTTGAATGTTTTTCGATAATTTTTTTAATGGTCTTTACAATAGTGTCAGTTGCATGGGGCTTAGCCATTTTTTGCATGGCCTCTCCCATAGAGGATTGAAGCGCCAAATCTTTGGTGACACTTTCAAATACTCCTTGGAAATTATTTTCTAAGTCTGCCTCTTTAATCATTTTACCCGCACCCATAGCAACAACCGCTGCTGCATTTTTTGTTTGGTGGTCTTCTGCCACGTTAGGCGATGGTATTAATAGGGCTGGTTTCCCCACAAGCATTAATTCAGATACGGCACCTGCGCCTGCCCTTGAAATTACATAGTCCGCAGCAGTATAAGCTAGTGGCATATTTGAAATAAAATCAAATAACTGCACCTTATCTGACTGGAAACTCTTGTATTCATCGTAATACAAAGCGCCACATTGCCACAACAATTGAATTCCCTGACGGTCAAAATAAGGCAATTGGCTGGCTATAAATGCATTGATTCTTTTGGCCCCTAAACTCCCTCCAAGTACCAATAAGACAGGTAGATTAGACTGAAGCTTAAATTCCATGAGGCCCTTTTCTTTTGGAGGTAATTCAGACTGAATACCTGCTCGTATTGGATTGCCTGAATATACTAGGGGGGCTTCTGGAAAATACTTTTCCATATTTGGATAAGCCACACAAATAGCCTTTGCTTTTTTGGAGAGCCATTTATTGGTTACTCCTGCGTAAGAATTCTGCTCTTGAATGAGGGTTGGGAATCCCAACCACTGAGCCATTTTAAGCAAAGGGGCAGAGGCATAGCCTCCAGTGCCAATCACCAGGTCTGGCTTTGCGCGCAATAGAATAAAAAAAGACTGCCATAGACTCCACAGTAATTTGAAAGGAAAAACAAGCAAAGCGACAGATAGTTTTCTAGACAGTCCAGAAATCCAAAGCCCTTTAATAGCGTATCCGGCCTCTGGAACTTTTTTCATTTCCATTTTTCCCTTAGCTCCTACGAACAAAAATGACGCATTGGGATAAGCCTTTTCTAGGCCTTGAGCAATGGCAATAGCAGGATAAATATGACCTCCTGTTCCGCCTCCAGACAATATGAATTTATAGCTGCTCACTTAATATTTCTAAAGGGTTTGTCGTTTCTTCTGTAACTGCTTCTGGTGCCGTTTGGGCCTTTTTATTACTCGCACTTAGTATAATACCTAGGGCCAAACAAGTCATCCAAATAGAGGTTCCACCACTACTGATGAGCGGCAGGGTTTGCCCAGTCACCGGCAAAAGAGACACGGCCACCCCCATATTAATAAAAGCCTGAAATACAATAGGTAAACCCACCCCTAAAGCGATGAGTTTAGCAAAAAAAGTAGGTGCCCCATTGGCTATAACTATGATTCTAATGAGTAAAAACAAGTATAGACCCAAAATAATAAAGCCTCCTATCATACCGTATTCCTCAATAATAATGGCAAAAATAAAATCCGATGAGCTCTGAGGTAAAAAGTTTTTCATCACGCTTTTTCCTGCCCCTAATCCAAAAACACCTCCGGTTGCAATAGCAATTTTAGCCCGCTCTACCTGATAATCTGCCTCGGTAATTTCATCTGAAGAAAAATTTTCAATACGACTCATCCAAGTGTCTACCCTATTGGGAAAAAGCCCAGGAAAAGCCTTTGCAGTCATGACAAACAATGCGCCCATAACCAGACCCGTCGTGGCTATCCCTAAAAGGTATTTAAATGGGTAGCCTCCAATAAAACAAAGCATCATGACCATGGAAAAAAGAATAGCAGCCGTAGAAAAATTGGCTGGAAAAACCAAAGCAACTACACTAAAAACCGGTAACCACAAGGGCAGTATAGATTCTGTAAACCGAATGGATTGGTCTTTAATTTTAGACAGATACCGCGCTATATAGACCATTAAAACCACCATGGCCAAAGTAGAAGTCTGAAAACCTATAGAAGTAAAGGGAATTTTAATCCACCTACTGGCATTGGCACCATCAATGGTACTTCCTTGCGCCAAGGTGTATACCAATAACAGCAAGACTATAGGCATTCCTATGAGGGAAAGTCCCTTAAAAAAATGAGTGGGTATTTTATGTATTCCAAACATAATGACAAAACCCATACCCAATAGAAATGCATGCTTGGCCAAGTGACCTATAGCCGTACCATTTTGCACCACATTTTCTAAGTTACCACTGGCACTATACACAGGCAAGAAAGATATGAGCGCCAATAGCGCTACTACCGCCCACATGGCTTTATCTCCTTGTATGTTTTTAAATATGCCCAATCTTATAAGTTTTTAACAGCGGCTTTAAACTGATCCCCCCTGTCTTCGTAATTTTTAAATAAATCAAAACTCGCACAGGCTGGAGACAACAAAACCGTCTCGCCTTTTTCTGCAATTTTATACGCTATTTTAACGGCCTCATCCATAGAAGTCGTTTCTACCAATATATCTGTGGCCTTTGAAAAGACTGATTTTAGTGTGTTATTATCTGTCCCCAAGCAAATAATTGCTTTCACCTTCTCTCTAACCATGGACATTAATGGCATATAGTCATTTCCTTTGTCTACCCCTCCAACAATCCAAACCATAGGCGTTTTAACACTGTCTAATGCATAGAAAGTAGCATTGACATTGGTTGCTTTTGAATCGTTAATATAAGTGACATGCTGGATCTTAAGCACTTTCTCTAAACGATGTGGCGCTCCTTGAAAATGTTGCACACTATTGCGTATGGTTTCTTTTCTTATCTGAACCAAGGCTGCTGCTGCGGAAGCTGCCATGGTATTTTTAACGTTATGAGTGCCCTCTAAGGCCAATGTATTGATCTGCATGCTAAATGTTTTTTGGTCCAATGCTATTTCTATNTTNTCGCCTTTTTGACAGGCGCCATTATTAATTNTTTTTTGTGTACTAAATGGNATTCTTTTTCCTGTTTCGGGAAACTGAGCTAAAGCNGCTCCAATCACCTCGCAATCTGCGTCATAGATTAAATAATCCGTAGGCAATTGATTCATTGATATNCGAAACTTTGCCGCCGTATAACGATCCATATCATAGCCGTATCGGTCTAAATGATCTGGAGATATATTGGTGATTACAGCGATATGTGGCCTAAAATTTTCAATNTTGTCCAATTGAAAACTACTGAGCTCTAATACGTAGTAATCTATCTTTTTAGCCTCTGGCAAATGGGCTTCATACACNAGTTTCGCAAAGCTTAGGCCAATATTACCNCCCATAGCGACAGCCTTCCCGTCGGATTTCAAAATATGATGGGTCAGCATGGTCGTGGTGGTTTTGCCATTGCTGCCAGTAATACCTATTAACACAGCGTCGGTGTAACGAGCGGCAAATTCCACCTCATCAATCACCGGAACCCCTTTCTGGCGCAATGCCAAAACCAAGGGTGCCGTATCTGGAATACCAGGGCTTTTAACCACAAGGTCTGCTGCCAAAATAGCGGCTTCACTGTGTCCATTTTCCTCCCAAGGAATCTCATTTTGTANAAGAACGTTTTTAAAGGCAGCTTGAATAGTGCCATGATCAGACACCAATACACGGTACCCTTGTTGCTGCCCTAAAAGGGCGGCACCAACACCACTCTCCCCTGCACCTAAAACTGCTAGAAATTTCATTATCTCAGTTTTAAGGTCACAATGGTTAAGACGGCTAATAATATCCCCACAATCCAAAATCTGCTCACGATTTTACTTTCGTGATAGCCCAATTTCTGATAATGGTGGTGNAATGGTGACATGAGGAAAATACGCACCCCTTCACCGAATTTTTTCTTGGTGTATTTAAAATAACCCACCTGCAACATCACAGAGAGTGACTCAGCGAAAAAGACGCCGCACAAAAGCGGGATAAGTAATTCCTTTCTGATAATAATGGCAATAACTGCGATAATTCCACCAATAGTTAAGCTACCCGTATCGCCCATAAAAACTTGTGCTGGAAAGGCATTATACCATAAGAAGCCAACCAGTGCACCTACAAAAGCAGCAATAAACACCACCAATTCACCCACCCTAGGGATAAACATAATATCTAAGTAGTCAGAGAAAATAACATTCCCTGAAATCCAAGCAAAGACCCCCAAGGTAACCGCAATAATCGCAGAGGTTCCCGCAGCCAAACCGTCTATACCGTCCGTGAGATTTGCGCCGTTAGAAACTGCAGATACTATAAAAATGACTACTGGAATAAAAATGAGCCAAGCGTACTTCTCTGCACCTTCACCCGCCCAAGAAATCCAATTGCTGTACTCTAATTCGTTGTTTTTGGTAAATGGTATAGTGGTTTTAGTAGACTTTATTTCAGGTCCTAAAAAACGACTCTTTACCACTTCTGTTTTTGGTACCGCAACCGCCTCTTTCATGGTAACGCCTGGATGAAAATACAATGTAGCTCCAACGATAAGCCCAAGGACTACTTGCCCTAAGACTTTAAAAACCCCTTTTAAACCGGCCTTGTCTTTTTTGAAGATTTTAATGTAATCATCTACAAAACCTATCGCACCCATCCAAAGCGTAGTTACGATAAGTAANACAATATAAATCTCGGCTAATTTAGCGAAGAGAAAAACAGGAACTAAAGTGGCTATAATGATAATTAAGCCACCCATAGTTGGGGTTCCAGCTTTTTGTTTTTGACCAGCCAAACCAAGATCCCTAACGGTCTCGCCTATTTGTTTTAACTGAAGGTATTCAATGATCTTTTTTCCAAATACTGTTGCAATTAATAGAGAAGTAATAATGGCCAATGAAGCCCTGAAGGTTAAAAACCCAAACAGACTGGCCCCCGGAAATTGGTATTGCTTTTCTAAAAATTCAAATAAATAATACAACATAGTACTGCGCTTCTATNGGATTAGATTAGTGGTCTAAGAGGTCTAAATGATTCTTTACAATGTCATAGTCATCAAAAGGAGTCTTAACACCTTTAATGTCCTGATACTTTTCATGTCCTTTCCCTGCGATTAAAATAATATCCTTTGNAGTGGCCATCATACAAGCGGTTTTTATAGCTTGTTTTCTATTTTCAACTACCAAAACTTTTTTTATATCTACTGGGGAAACACCCGCCTCCATCTGTTCAATAATGTCTATAGGCGTCTCAGATCTGGGGTTGTCAGAAGTAAGAATTACGGTATCGCTCTTTTCTGCTGCTATTGCTCCCATTAAAGGCCGCTTTCCTTGGTCCCTATCTCCTCCACAACCTACTACAGTAATGAGCTTCTCATTCTTTGTTCTGATCTGGCCTATCGTTGTCAATATATTATCTAAAGCATCTGGCGTATGGGCATAATCCACAATAGCCGTGATCTGGTTTTTAGAAATAAAATACTGAAACCTTCCCGCTACATTCTCCAGCGTACTGATATGCTGAAGCACCTCTAGCTTGTTTAATCCCAAAAGGCTTGCCGTGGCGTAAATTGCCAACACATTGTACGCATTAAACTGACCTAAAAGTGTGGTCCAAACCTCTTGTTGGTCAATTTTGAGCAATTGACCTGAAAATTGATTCTCTAATATTTGTACCTTAAAATCTGCTACCCCTTTTAGCCCATAGCTCATTTTTTTAGCCCTGGTATTTTGCAGCATAAATAGGCCATTCTTGTCATCTGAATTTACTAAGGCAAAAGCCGTGGCCGAAAGCCCGTCAAAAAGTAGTTTTTTGGTGTCTCTGTAATTGGCAAAAGTCTTGTGGTAATCTAAATGATCTTGACTTAGATTGGTGAAAACTGCGCCTTCGAAAGTCAATCCCTTAGTACGCATTTGTGCAATTCCATGAGAGCTTACCTCCATGAAACAGTAAGAAAGTCCCTCTGAGACCATTTCTTGTAAGTAAGCATTAATGGTCCACACATCTGGTGTAGTGTGGGCTGTTTCATAAGCTTTCTCCCCCACTAAAATCTTAATTGTAGAGATGAGTCCTGAAGGATATCCCGCTTTAGTAAACAAAGCATGTAGTAAGCTGGTTACGGTAGTTTTACCGTTGGTACCAGTTACCCCAATGAGCGAAAGTTTCTTAGACGGATGGTCAAACCAATTGGCCGCCATAACACCTAAAGCTTCTTGACTATTGGGTACCACTACATAAGTCACCCCAGGATCAGTAAAACCAGGCAAGTCTTCACAAACAATCACAATGGCCCCTTTTTCAATAGCTGTTTCTATATAATCATGGCCATTTACCTGAACTCCTTTAGTGGCTACAAAAAGCGATTGAGGCCCAACTTTGCGAGAATCGAAATACACGTCCTGCACTTCCTTAATCGTGCTGCCTTGCAACTGATTAATAGAAACGCCGTATAATATGTCTTTTAACACCTTCATGAGCGAGATAATTTTAAAGCTACTTTAGTGCCTTTTTCAATAAGCACTCCCGCATTCATAGATTGACTCACCACCTGACCATGACCATTTACTTCCACCTCACAACCTAAGTTTTCTAATAAAGCCACAGCGTCCATACCTGACATTCCCTTTACATCTGGGATGGTCTGGCTCGAATGACCAAGTACAGTGTGATAATTTTCAAAGGATTCATTTACAGCTAAAGAAGCAACTGCCTCTTGGGCCACTTGCACTTCCATAAGCTTAGAGGTGTACATTTTTTGGGCAATGGCCTTAAAAACAGGCCCAGAAACATCTGCCCCGTAATAGCCTACAGATTTATCTGGTTCATGAATCACTACAATACAAGAATACTCTGGATTGTCTGCTGGAAAATAGCCCGAAAAAGTGGAGATATATTTTAGCTTGTTTGGGTCTCCTGAAGTGTAATCTTTTTGACAAGTACCCGTTTTGCCAGCCATTGAAAAATTNGGATCATACAATCCGTGGCCTGTGCCCCCTTTTTTCTCTACAATATCTTTTAAGATTTGTTTAACCTGAACCACAGTCTCTTTAGAACATATGGAAGGATTAATGACCGTTTTACCAAAACGCTTCTCTACAATACCCCCTTTTCTTATTTCTTTGATCAATCTGGGCTTCACCATTTCTCCATCATTGGCAATAGCGTTGTAAAAAGTAAGGGTTTGCAAGGGAGTCAAAGACACCTCATACCCATGAGACATCCATGCCAAANGAGACCCCAGACCATCCTTTATCTCCAGGATACCTGATCACAGGATCTCCCTCTCCCAACACAGGAAGCCCTAGCTTTTCATGCAAATTCATATTGCGCAAACGATCTACATAATCACTAGGCCTGTCTTTATAATTTTCATGTATGAGTTTAGCAAATGCTGTATTAGAGGAAACCTTTAATGCCTTTGCTACAGAAATCTGTCCATAACCACCATTTTTTGAGTCGTTAACTGTCCGGTCATAAACCCTGTATTTACCACGCTCCGTATCTATTACAGTGGCGGTGTCTACAAT
>JGI26084J50262_1001456_pt1 | contig 13150 bp, 12 predicted proteins | sample SaaInl6LU_22_DNA_FD_50262 | JGI IMG/M metagenome (IMG submission 50262) | reverse complement strand
TTTGGTTTTACAGTGAATTTTCCGGAGAAGTCACTCAAGTTTTGTGTCGAAGAGCAAACGCATTCATCAACAGTTCGCCCTAAATTTGGACGACGCAATTATGAGCGTTCAAGTCATGGATGATATGACTTTTCTCCTGATGCTGCGAACCTGCCGGGCTTCAAAAATCACTTCTTTATTTAAGTGAATTTCCTGAAAAGCTTGGTTTGATCAAACATCGCTTCCAATTCTTCAATGCGATCTTTCGTGTCGCCCCATGTCAGGTTTTGCACCGCTGAAATCAGCGTTTCGACTAATAAAAGAGGTGTTGCGGCGGAATCCCATGCCGAAGGTGCGACGATCCGGTTGCTCATACTAATGTCCGCAAATTGATGGATTGGTGAGCGCCATTGATCTGTAAATAGGATTAGCTTAGCGCCTTTTGCATGCGCCATTTCCGCCAGCTTTAACGTATTATTTTCATAACGGCGCATGTCAAAAATAATAAAGACATCGCCTTCTTTCACATCCAAAAGGTAGTGTGGCCATGTATTTGAAGTAGACTGGATATGCGTCAGGTTTGGGCGAATGACCTGCATGTGCATGAAAAAATATTCCGCCAACGTGTGTGTAACTCGACCGCCAACAATATAAAGATGATTATTTTTGTCCGCACACATTGAGCTGGCTGCATCAAAATCTTTGGGTTCAATCTGGCCAAGTGTGTGTCGAATATTTTCGATCACTGCGTCCGTAAAGCGATTCAAGATATGTTCAGACGGTGCGCCTCCTGCCCATGTCTCATGTTTCGCAATCGGTCCTTTTGCCTTCGCTTTCAATTCCTCTCGTAGTTCGGTTTGAAATTCAGGGTAACCATCGAACCCGAGCTTTTGTACCATACGCGCTACTGTAGGCACCGAAACTTTGGCGTCTTTTGCCAAGGCGCTGAGTGGGCCAAGCCCTGACGCTGGGTAATTCTCTAGAATCGAATGCGCCAGTTGGCGTTCAGCTCTCGTAAGGTCATCTAGCTGATTCTGGATGCGGTCTGAAATCGTCAGATTAGCTTCGGACATGTAGTGCCTCTTTATTTTGGTTAAAAATATATCACCTCAGACTTGCGTGAGATAAAATTTTCACAAATTTGTTGACAACAGTATTGTTTGGCAAGAGCCTGATCGCAAGGGAACGTTATGTCACAAATAAAAGCCACGCCAACAGATACTCATGTTTTGTCACAAAGTGCGAACGATGCTTCGCCGTTTGTCATTGTATGCGAACATGCTTCCAATCATTTCCCTGCTTCCTTTAAGGGTTTGGGATTGCCTGAAGGCGTGCGCACGAGCCATGTAGCTTGGGATCCGGGTGCGATGCCCGTTGCAACAAGGTTGGCGAACCAACTAGGAGCAGGGTTGGTTGCTAGTGGCGTGTCACGGTTGATTTATGATTGTAACCGTTCCCCATCGGCCAAGGATGCAATGCCTGTGCGCAGCGAAGTCTTCGATATCCCCGGCAACGCAAACCTGTCGCAAGCGGATCGCGATGCGCGGACAAACACTTTTTATCGACCGTTTGAAGCTGCGCTGAGCGAGATGGTTGCTAGTGTGACGGACCCAATTATAGTCACTGTGCATAGCTTTACGCCCGTTTTTCACGGCGCGCAGCGCTCAGTTGAGATCGGCATTTTGCATGACGTTGATACGCGGCTAGCTGATATAATGCTTGCTGTAGCAGCTCAGCACACGGATGCAAACGTGCAACGCAACGTACCCTATGGGCCTGAACACGGTGTCACTCACACGCTGAAAGTACACGGCGTCAAGCACGGGCATCCGAACGTGATGCTCGAAATTCGCAATGATTTGATAGTGACGCCGGATCAACAGGCCAAGATGGCTGACATGTTGGCAGGCTGGATTTTCCAGGCTTTCGCATCGCTTCAGACCCATAAGGCGGTTCAATGTTAGCTGTGATGCGCAGATATATTAAGGTGGTGGATGCGGTAAACTATCGAGTTGGGCGCTTCATGATGTATTTTATCTTCGTATTGATGGGTGTCTTATTGTGGTCATCTATCAGCAAGACGTTCTTCCTTCCTACGCTTTGGACGCTGGAAATGGCCCAGTTCGTGATGGTCGCCTATTACATCTTAGGTGGTCCCTATTCTATGCAACTTGGGTCAAACGTTCGGATGGATTTGCTTTATGGCGAATGGTCGCTGCGTAAAAAAGCATGGTTTGATATGTTTACTGTATTCTTTCTGATCGTTTATCTCGGCGTTTTACTTTACGGAGCTGTAAGTTCCACCGCCTATTCTCTAGGTTATTGGGGCACGGAACCTTTCTCATACTTTAGCGGCCTTCTCATCGGTACAGAAGAAGTTGGCACAATGGAAAGATCATCGTCGCCGTGGCGTCCCTATCTGTGGCCGATCAAAGTTGTGATGATTGTCGGTTTTTTCATGATGTTGCTGCAATGCATTTCCGAACTGTCCAAAGATATCCTGCGTCTTAAAGGGGCCGAAATCTGATGTCCTATGAAATGATCGCAACTTTGATGTTCTCGACCATGATGCTAATGCTACTGACCGGCCAGCGCGTATTCGGGGCGATCGGGTTTGTGGCTGTTGTCGCAGCCTTGCTGCTTTGGGGGGACAGAGGCGGGTTTGACCTTGGCTTCGCTGCCGCTATGAAGCTAATGAAATGGTATCCTCTTTTAACGCTGCCAATGTTCATCTTCATGGGTTACGTGCTAAGCGAATCCAAGATTGCCGATGACCTTTATAAGATGTTCCATGTCTGGATGGGCGGTGTGCGCGGAGGGCTTGCCATCGGGACGATTGGCCTGATGGTACTGATTTCAGCGATGAACGGCCTCAGCGTTGCTGGCATGGCGATTGGCGCCACGATTGCTCTGCCAGAACTGCTGAAACGGGGTTATGACAAGCGGATGGTTACTGGGGTCATTCAGGCGGGGTCATCGCTTGGAATCCTGGTCCCCCCGTCCGTCGTGCTTGTGCTCTATGCGATGATAGCGCGGCAACCGGTAGGGCAGTTATGGCTGGCAGGCGTTATTCCCGGGTTGATGATGGCCGCGATGTTCATTCTTTATATCGTGATCCGGTGCTGGAAAAACCCTGCACTGGGCCCGGCACTGGATGCAGCGGAACGCGACATTCCGATGGCGGAAAAGCTGCGATTGCTGCGCTCGGGTTTGCTTCCACTGGTCATTTTTGCAGTGATGATGGTGCCTTTTGTGAACGGCTGGACATCGCTGGTTGAAAGCTCTGCGATTGGCGCAATGTCGGCGTTTCTTGCGGCCGTCCTCAAGGGGCGCATGACACGGGAAGTGTTTGAGAATTCGGTCCGCAATACGCTGGGCATTACCTGTATGTTCATGTGGATCATTCTTGCGGCCCTTGCATTTGGCGCTGTGTTTGACGGATTGGGCGCCGTGAAAGCGATTGAAAACCTATTCACGGACCGTCTTGGCCTAAATCCTTGGGTCATTCTTATTTTGATGCAGCTTTCGTTTATCCTCATGGGGACTTTTCTGGATGATACAGCGATGCTGGTCATCGTTGCACCGCTTTATGTCCCGCTGGTCGGCGCGCTCGGGTTCGATCTGATCTGGTACGGAATTCTTTACACGATCACCTGCCAGATTGCTTATATGACGCCGCCGTTCGGGTATAACCTGTTCCTGATGCGCGCCATGGCCCCACCAGAGATCAGTATTCAGGATATCTATCGATCCATCGGGCCGTTCGTGCTGGTAATGTTCGGTGCGCTGATCCTTGTAATGGTTTTCCCGCAACTGGCACTTTGGCTGCCTGACTACGTTTACAGTAATTAAATCCAAGAACTCCACCAACGGAGCAAAAATCAAACTAGGAGACTATCATGACCACAAGACGTAATTTTATTCGGAAAGCGGGCCTTGTTGGGGCTGCAACATTGGCAGCACCTTCGATTGCCCGCGCGCAGGAAGCGATCAAATGGCGCTTTCAAACCTACGCGGGATCGGCACTTGGCGAACATGTAACGAAGCCGGTCATCGATTATATCAACACGGCTGCCAACGGAGAGTTGGAGATTGAACTGTTCTATGCCGACCAGATCGTCCCGACTGGCGAACTGTTTCAGGCGTTGCAGCGCGGCACCATCGACGGGGTTCATTCTGACGATGATTCGATGGCCTCACCCACGCCATTGCAACAATTTGGCGGGTATTTCCCTTTTGCGACCAAACACATCCTTGATGTTCCTGTGTTGTTCAACCAATACGGACTGAAGGAAATCTGGGAAGAAGAATACGCCAAAGTCGGCGTCAAATGGTTGTCGGCGGCGGGCCAAGATCCGTGTAACTTCAACACCACCAAAGAGATCACAAGCGTGGCTGATCTTGATGGCCTGCGCCTTTACACCTTCCCAACAGCGGGGCGGTTCCTGACGCAATTCGGCGTTGTTCCGGTGAACATCCCTTACGAGGACGCCGAAGTTGCCGTGCAAACAGGCGAGTTGGACGGCATGGCATGGTCCGGCATTACCGAAGACTACACTGTTGGTTGGGCCGATGTGACCGATTATTTTCTGACCAATAATATCTCGGGCGCATGGATCGGGTCATGGTTCGTGAACGAAAAGCGCTGGGCTGATCTGCCAGAGCACCTTAAAGCCATCGTGATGGCCGCAACTGAGGCTGGACATACTTACCGCAACCAGTGGTATTGGGGTGGCGAAGCAGCCCTGCGCGCCAATGGCGATAAGCTGCAATTGCGCTCGGTTCCTGCGAACGAGTGGGCCGAAGTTGAAAACGCCGCCAAGGTATTCTGGGAAGAAGTGGCGCAAGAAGGCGAAGTGCACCAGAAAGTTGTGAACATCTTCAAAGAGTACAACGCCGTCATCAATCAGGCCGGTGCCCCTTACAATTTCGAGTAACACACCACAGAAAACAATCTACCATCCCGCAATGTCTGTGGGATGGTCCGAACGCACATAAGGATACAACTCATGGCAGGCAATCTAACGTTTGAGGCACTCGAAGCGGCCGTCAAAGATGGCACGATCGACACCGTTCTGGCCTGCTTTCCTGATATGCAGGGTCGTTTGATGGGTAAGCGGTTCCATGCCGAGGGGTTTCTTGAGATCGCCGAGGGAGAAACCCATTGCTGTAACTATCTTCTCGCTACTGACCTAGAGATGGCAACACCGAGTGGCTATGCCTCGACCAGTTGGGAAAGTGGCTATGGTGATTATGTCATGAAGCCTGATCTTACCACGTTGCGCCCTATGCCGTGGCTTGAAGCCACTGCTATGTGCCTATGCACCGTAGAAGACCACACTACCCATGCGCCAGTGGCTCATTCTCCGCGTGAAATGCTGAAAGCCCAAATTTTGCGCGCTGCAGCATTAGGTTTTGATGCTGTAATGGCGACGGAGCTGGAGTTTTTCTTATTCCAAGGCACCTCCGATGAGATAACGAAGAGCGGTTTTGCGCTCAAACCGATCTCTAATTACAATGAAGATTATCACATCCTGCAAACTTCCAAGGAAGAATATGTGATGCGTCCAATCCGCAATCATTTGCGCTCGATGGGCCTNCCAATCGAAGGCTCTAAGGGTGAGGCCGAGGCTGGCCAAGAAGAGCTTAACATCAAATACGCGGACGCTTTGGCCACCGCAGACCACCACACTATTGCGAAACACGCGATCAAAGAAATTGCCTATCAAAACGGTGTTGCCGCTAGTTTCCTCCCAAAATGGCACAAGGATCGCGTTGGCAGTGCAAGTCATGTGCATCAGTCGTTATGGAAAGATGGCAAGAACGCGTTCTTTGACCCAGATCGGCCACATGCAATGTCAAAACTGATGGAAAGCTACGTCGCTGGCATGATGAAATATGCTGCTGACTACACCTATTTCATGGCACCCTACATCAACAGCTATAAACGGTTTGCAAAAGGTACTTTTGCCCCGACGCAGCTGGTATGGTCCATTGACAACCGTACGGCAGCTTTCCGTCTGTGCGGTGCCGATACTAAAGGCGTGCGTATTGAATGTCGCGTGCCGGGGGCGGATATGAACCCCTATCTGGCACAAGCTGCGATGTTGGCTGCTGGACTTAAAGGAATCGAAGAAAAACTCACGCTCCCTGCGCCATTTACGGGTGACGCCTATGCGGATGATGACAAGCTGCACATCCCACGCACCTTAGGCGATGCGCGTGAGGCATTGATGGCGTCTGACATGCTCAAGGCAGCATTCGGCGAAGATGTTGTCAGGCACTATGCCCGCGCTGCGGAATGGGAAATTGAAGAATTCAACCGCGTAGTCACCGACTATGAAATCGCTAGAGGATTTGAAAAAGCATGACTATCCAATGTATCTCGCCCATCGACGGGTCGGTTTACGCAACGCGCGAAATACTTTCACCGGCTGAGGCTCATGCGGCAGTTATCCGCGCAAAAACCGCGCAGTCCGACTGGGCTGCGCTTCCGTTGTCGGATCGTATAGAGCTGGTGCAAGCGGGTGTTGCCGCTGTAGGCGCGATGAACGACGACATCGTGCCAGAGCTTGCGTGGCAGATGGGGCGTCCTGTTCGCTATGGTGGGGAGTTTGGCGGCTTTAACGAACGCGCCAGCTATATGGCTGACATTGCGCAAGACGCGCTTAGCCCGATTGAGGTTGAGGACAGCGACGCGTTTCGCCGTTTGATTAAACGTGTCCCGCATGGTTTGGTTCTGGTAGTGGCTCCATGGAACTACCCGTATATGACGGCAATCAACACAGTCGCCCCTGCGTTGATCGCTGGCAATGCTGTGATGTTGAAGCACGCCTCCCAGACGCCGTTAGTCGGCGAACGGATGGCGGCGGCGTTTCATTCCGTAGGAATTCCCGCGGATGTGTTTCAAAACGTCTTCCTGGATCACACCACTACGTCCGGTCTGATCGAAGACCGCGCCTTTGGATTTGTGAATTTCACAGGCTCCGTTGCTGGCGGCCGGGCGATGGAGGCGGCAGCCAGCGGTACGTTCACTGGCATAGGGCTTGAGCTTGGCGGTAAAGATCCCGGCTATGTCATGGAAGACGCTAATCTGGACGCTGCCGTAGAAACGCTGATTGATGGCGCGATGTTCAACTCCGGCCAATGTTGTTGTGGGATTGAACGGATTTACGTACATGAAAGCCTGTTCGATCAGTTTGTTGAGAAAGCGGTTGAAATTGTTAACGGTTACAAGCTGGGCAATCCATTGGACCAAGAGACCACGATCGGGCCTATGGCGCATGTCCGTTTCGCAGACGAAGTACGCCATCAAATTACTGATGCTATCGCCGCGGGTGCAGTTGCGCATATCAATCCGGTGGATTTTCCTGAAGATAGTGGTGCCTATCTAATGCCGCAAATTCTCACAAACGTTACCCATGATATGCGGGTCATGCGCGAAGAAAGTTTCGGCCCGGTGGTCGGGATCATGTCCGTCAAAGACGACGCCGAAGCAATTCAGCTAATGAATGACAGTGAGTTTGGCCTTACTGCATCGCTATGGACGCAGAACACTGCGCGCGCTGAAGCCATAGCCGATCAGATTGAAACAGGCACCGTATTCATGAACCGAGCTGATTATCTTGACCCCGGCCTGTGCTGGACGGGCTGCAAAGACACTGGGCGTGGCGGGGGATTGTCTGCCATCGGCTATCATAACCTGACTCGCCCCAAATCCTACCACCTGAAGAAGGTTTAACCACATGTCCATCACTGCCAATTGGTCTTATCCCACCGCTATCCGTTTTGGAGCAGGACGCATTTCTGAAATTGCGGATGCCTGTGCTATAGCAGGNATCAAAAAACCACTCCTTATTACTGATCGCGGTTTGGCGGATATGGATATTACGCGCAAGACCCTGGACCTGCTGGAGGCTGCGGGCCTCGGTCGCGCGATCTTTGCCGATGTAGATCCGAACCCCAACGAAAAGAACGCGGCTGCTGGCGTTCAGGTCTATAACGACGGTGGGCACGACGGTGTTGTGGCATTTGGCGGTGGGTCTGGTCTTGATCTGGGGAAACTGGTCGCTTTTCTTGCGGGGCAGTCGCGCCCTTTGTGGGATTTTGAAGATGTAGGTGATTGGTGGACACGCGCAGACGCGGATGCCATCGCTCCGATTGTAGCTGTCCCAACCACTGCTGGGACAGGTTCCGAGGTTGGGCGCGCGTCTGTCATTACCAATTCGGAGACGCAGGAAAAGAAAATCATTTTCCACCCCAAATTTCTGCCAGCGATCGTGATTTGCGACCCGGAGCTAACGGTTGGTATGCCAAAGCATATCACGGCGGGAACCGGCCTTGATGCCTTCGCCCATTGCGTCGAAGCGTTTTGCTCACCACATTACCATCCGATGTCGCAAGGTATTGCGCTGGAAGGCATGCGTCTTGTTAAGGACTATCTGCCGCGCGCTTATGCCGACGGGACCGATTTGGAGGCGCGGGCGCATATGATGTCGGCTGCGGCAATGGGTGCCACAGCATTTCAAAAAGGGCTTGGGGCCATCCATGCGCTATCGCACCCGATTGGCGCGATGTATCACACGCACCACGGCACAACGAATGCGGTCTGCATGCCTGCAGTGTTGCAGTTCAACAAACCTGCAATTGAAGCCATCATAGCACAGGCCGCCAACTATCTGGGAATCGCTGGTGGTTTTGACGGGTTTTGCAGCCATGTTGACGAACTGAACGCATCACTGGGTATCCCTAAAACGCTGACGGTATTGGGTGTCAGTGACCCAGATATTGACCGGATAGTGGCAGGCGCGTTGAGCGACCCCAGCACAGGCGGAAATCCGGTAGAGATGACCAAAGAAAACACCCGCGAACTCTTATTAGCCTGCTTGTAGGGATGTGACTGACACGGTCCTTTGCGCCTCTGATGAATTTAGACAAACGGCGCACCCTTCGACTTGCTATCGTTACAAAAAATTGAGAACATCATCAAGTTGACTATCCAAAAAGGAGAACATTAATGAAGCTATCTTTGATTTCATCCATTGCCGTTGTTGCGGCTTTGACAGCACATGCAACGCAGGCGGAAACGCTGCGGCTTTTGACGTGGGGTGGTTACGCGCCACAAGAGGTGATTGACCTTTTTGAGGCCGAAACGGGGCACACTGTCGAAGTTACGACATCCAACAACGAGGAAATGATAGCAAAGCTGCGTGCCACCAATGGTGGCGGCTTTGATCTGGCCCAACCAAGCCAGGACCGGATTGCCAGTGCGCAAGAAGAATTCGGTATCTATAAACCAATCGATATGTCGCGGGTCGATGCCGATCGGTTTATTCCCTCGATGCTTTCGGCAACTGCAGGTAACACCACTTACAAAGGCGAGGTTTTTGGCGTGCCGCATGTTTGGGGCACCAGTGGTCTTGTTGTGAACACTGCGACAGCGGGTAACGTGACGGATTATACGGACCTGTGCGATGCATCAGTTGCCGGTCAGGTGTCATACCGCCTAAAGCGCCCAACGCTGATCGGGTTTGCTTATTCCATGGGGCTTGATCCTTTTGCAGCTTATGGTGATACCGACGCCTATCAAGATATTTTGGATGAAGTCGAAGCCATGCTGACGGCATGCAAGGTGAACGTAAAAACCTACTGGGACGGTGGCGACGAGATTAAGAATCTGCTGCGTTCGGGTGAAGTTGTGGCCTCAATGGCATGGGATACTGGCGGCTGGCAGCTGAATGCCGATGACTCCGATATCAATTTTGTTGCACCCGAGGCTGGTGCTTTGGGCTGGATCGACACCTTTGTTCTTCCTGCACGTAGCCGGGCCGACGATGCCGCCTATGACTGGATAAACTTCGTGATGGAGCCAGAAATTGCAGCGATGATCACCAATTCTGCAGGTAACTTTACAGCAGCTGTGGATGGCGATGCAGGAGTAAACGCTGATCTTAAAGCACGCTATCAGAGCAGCTTTGATCAGGCCGCGATTGACAACATTAAATGGTATCCGCCTGTGCCTGCCGGGTTGGAAGCACTGGAAGGTGCTACACTCGACCGGATCAATGCAGCGAAGTAAGCCAATAAAAAGCCACTACAAAGGGCACCAAAGGGTGCCCTTTTTTTACCTTGCGAGGCCCCAATTTGTCCGTTCCCCATCCTGATCTCGTCTGTAGCGATCTGACGAAAGACTTTGATAAGTTTCGCGCGGTAGATCGCGTCAGCTTTGAGGTTCCGCAAGGATCATTCTTTTCCATTCTTGGACCGTCCGGTTGTGGCAAGACGACCTTGTTGCGCATGATTGCGGGTTTCCAGTCACCGACCAGTGGTGATCTGCTGATCAAGGGCAAATCAATGATAGGCGTGTCGCCAAACAAGCGGCCTGTATCGATGGTGTTCCAACATCTGGCTTTGTTTCCAACAATGAACATCGGTGACAACGTCGGCTTTGGATTGCGGCAACGCGGAATTCCCAAGTCAGAGATAAACAGGCGTGTGCAAAAGGTGCTTGAGCGTGTGGGCCTACCCGGTGTCTCCCAACGGCGGATTGACCAGATATCGGGTGGCCAAAAGCAACGTGTTGCTATTGCACGCTGTATGGTTTTGGAGCCGGATGTCTTGTTATTGGATGAGCCGCTGGGCGCGTTAGACCTGAAACTGCGCGAGCACATGAAAGTCGAGCTGAAGGCGCTGCAGGCTGCTTTTAACACAACCTTTGTTTACATCACCCATGATCAGTCAGAGGCCCTTGTGATGAGTGACAACATCGCTGTCATGAACAACGGCAAGTTCGAGCAAATAGGCAGCCCACACGATGTTTATCATGAGCCGAAAACTGCTTTTGTTGCGGGTTTTGTTGGTGACGCAAACAAAATCAGATCAAAGGTTTTAGCAGTGAATGGTACTTTGCTGACGCTAGTATCGGATGGTGGTGCAGAAATGAAAGTCGAAGCCCGTGCCAATACGCTGCGTGTGGGCGACCGCGCACAAGTTTTCTTGCGGCCCGAAGCCATCGAACTTTGCAACACCCAAGATGGGGTGAACGTGTCCCAAGCACAGGTCACATCTGTTTTGTTCAACGGTGCCAACAGCAGCATAACAGTCAAAGATGACTCTGGTGACTTGCTGAAAATTGCTTCGCCCCAAACTGGCAGTTTCGCAAATTTGCGGATTGGCGATAGAGTATTGGCTCGATGGAGTCCCCAACACGCCCGCTGCTATCGTGCAGAGGAGACTTGAACCATGGGTTCTTACAACTCTCGCCTTGGGTTTTATCTGCTGCTTGCCCCGATTTTGCTGTGGCTCGTAGTACTGATTATCCTGCCACATATCGGACTATTCATTGTCTCAATCAGTGAAAGGGTTGGGCCACGCGAATACGAAGCCGGTTTTGATAATTATGCGGCATTCTTTAATGAGCCACTATACTGGCGAACGTTTGCACGTACCGCGATCATGTCAATCCTTGCCACTGTTCTGACCCTCATCCTTGGGTTTCCTATTGCCTATTACATTGCAAAACTGACGCGCGGCCGCACAAAAACCACGCTTTTCCTGATGTGCATGATCCCATTTTGGGTGTCCGAGTTGGTGCGCACTTTCGGCTGGATGATCTTGCTGCGGGAAACCGGTGTAATTTCCAACGCCTTGCAATATCTAGGTCTAGTCGATGGGCCAGTTGAAATGTTGTATAACGATGCGGCCATTATGCTGGGGTTGGTCTATACCTCCATTCTGTTCATGGTCGTGCCTTTGGTAACAACATTGGATAGCCTCGATGATAGCCTGATCGAAGCTGGCTATGATCTGGGGGGCACCAGCGCGTCAATCATGCGTGAAATCGTTATCCCTCATGCCATGCCCGGTATCGTATCAGGGTGCATCGTCGTCTTTATGCTGTCACTGGGCAACTATCTGACGCCGATATTGTTGGGTGGGAAAGACAGCTTGTGGTTTACAGGCATGATCTACACCCAATTCATCACGCGCTTTAACTGGGAATTAGGGTCAGCATTCGGTTTTTTGCTGCTGTTGCTATCGTCTCTTGTTGTCTCTGCAGGCCTAAAACTGTCGCGTCAGTCACTTACTGAAACGATGGGACGCACATGATACCCACTGTTCCACAGTCTGCCTTTTCCAAGTGGTGTTATCGCGCATATGTAACGGTCTTTTTTATCTATCTGGCCCTGCCGTTGACCATTGTTTGTGTGTTTGCGTTTAACAACAGCGTCTTCCCGTCACTGCCGTGGAAAGGCTTTACGCTGGCNTGGTTCTTTGGGACAGAAGCGCCTTTCATCGGCGTATTTCATGAACGTGCGATNATACGTTCAATTGGGACTTCAGCTTTTGTTGCATTGTGGGTATCCGGCTTGGCCGTGGCCGTCGGGACTTGCAACGCTTTTCTGTTTGTCCGACATGATTTCCGAGGCAAAGGGGTGCTCTACATGCTAATGCTTCTGCCATTGATCATTCCGGGCGTGATCCTCGGCATCTCAATTCTGGTATTTTCCAGCTCGCTTGCCAATGCGCTGGAAGACGCCACTGGGTTGTGGTTTGACGGACTCCGCCCAGGCCTGATCCTTGTTATACTAGGCCAGTTTTCCTTTATCACGACCTTTGCATCACTTGTGATCTCGGCGCGCCTACAAAAATTCGACCCAAGTCTCGAAGAGGCTGCATTGAACCTTGGGGCAAGCAAGTGGGGCGCAATCCGGCAAATTACGTTGCCATTCTTGCTGCCAGCAATCGTTGCCTCGGCGGTTGTATCGATCCTTATGAGCTTTGAAAACTTTAATACGACGCTTATGCTTGTTGGGTCTGACTCCCCGCTCACCATCACGATGTTTGACAAGCTAAAACAAGGATCGACGCCCGTACTGAACGCGGTGTCACTGCTGTTGATCGTGGTTTCAGCAGCGCTTGGATTGATGTCGCTGCTTTTCCAAACCAAAAGGCGGTAGTGGGGTGCCGTCTGATGAGATCCTGTTGAAGGCGGATGCCGCGCTCGCCGTTTTTACAACTCCTCATTGGGTGAGATCCGTGGATTTAGCGATCGATGCGGTACACCAATGAGTGATATGACTGGTACTGTCAGATTAAACTCGGTTGAAGCGAGCAGGGTGGTTTCGTAGGCTTGCCGTATGACAAAACACTTCCCATTCAGGTACTTTAA
>JGI26084J50262_1001455_pt1 | contig 13152 bp, 13 predicted proteins | sample SaaInl6LU_22_DNA_FD_50262 | JGI IMG/M metagenome (IMG submission 50262) | reverse complement strand
TTTAGCAGCCTCGCTTCCTCTGGGTTATCGATCCCCTTAAAGTGAGCGATCAACCCCTTCGGCTGTTGCCGATAATCATCTATTTCTAACAGACGCGAGGCGGAAGCCGGTGCCAGGCTGCTATCAAATTCGGCTCTGAGCACGGGGTAATCGAGAATACCGTCTGGGGCCTCGGTAAACGAGATGACTCGTACCCAACCCTTGATGCCATGCACTTTGCCGACTTTGCCCAGAACTACCCAGGCTTCGTTCGATGCGTCACTGTCACGCGAACCGCTCAAGCTCAGGTCTATGCCTCTGTGCTTGGCGCTTTTGCGGCATCCTTAGCTAGCGACACTACGCGAGGGCTCATCTGAGCACCCTGAGCGCGCCAGTAAGCCATCCGCTCCTGATCCAGACGCAGGCGCTCTTCACCGCCGGTCGCGCGTGGGTTGAAGAAACCGATGCGCTCGATGAAACGGCCATCGCGCGATGAGCGGCTATCAGTAACCGTGATGTGATAGAAAGGACGTTTCTTAGCGCCACCACGAGATAGTCGAATCGTGACCATACTTAATTCCTGTTAGGTTTACTTAGCAAATATTCTATTAAATCCGCAGCTTACGCCGACGAGCCGTTATTTTTCTGCTGTTTCTTTTAATAAACAGCGCACGAAATATCCGGCCTGGATAAAAGGGCGGGTATTCTATGTTAAATAAGTAGGGATTGGAAGCAGGTATAACGCGCCAAATTCAACCAAACCGCCCTGCCACCTTTTAAGCTTTGATGAAGGTTGCCGATGACACGCCGAGACTCATTCAGAATCGTGGGAAATTACCCCCGGGGCCCCCTATTCCGCCCGCACCGCGCATCCCACCTAGGCCGCGCATCATGTTAGCCATGTTGCCGCCCTTCATCTTTTTCATCACTTTCTGCATCTGCTTATGTTGTTTGAGCAGCTGGTTTAGATCCTGAATTTGTGTGCCCGAGCCCTGCGTGATACGGCGCTTGCGCGAACCGTTCAACACATCCGGATTGCGCCGCTCACGCGGAGTCATCGAATTTATAATCGACTCCATGCGTTTGAACTTCGAATCATCGACCATCTTTGCCGCACCAGGTGGCAGTGCACCCATGCCCGGCAATTTGTCCATAATGCTGGCGACGCCGCCCATATTTTGCATTTGTTTGAGCTGCTCGCGAAAATCTTCAAGGTCGAAACCCTTGCCCTTCTTGATCTTGTTCGCGAGTTTCTCTGCCTGCGCCTTGTCAACTTTGCGCTCCGCTTCTTCGATAAGCGACAGAACATCGCCCATGCCGAGGATTCGCGATGCGATGCGATCGGGATAAAATGGCTCGAGCGCATCACTCTTTTCACCCATGCCGATGAACTTGATCGGCTTGCCGGTAATATGCCGCACAGACAGTGCAGCGCCGCCTCGCGCATCACCGTCTGCCTTGGTCAGAATCACACCGGTCAGCGGCAGGGCATCATTAAAGGCCTTCGCAGTAGTTGCAGCGTCTTGACCCGTCATCGCGTCGACTACAAACAGCGTCTCAACTGGCTTTAACAGCGCATGCAGATCGCCGATCTCCGCCATCATCTCGGAATCGACTGCCAACCGTCCCGCAGTATCGACAATGAGCACGTCGATGAACTTGCGCTTTGCTTCGACTAGCGCTGCAGAAACGATAGCCGCAGGCTTCTGCTGCTCATTACTGTCGAAAAATTCAACTTCAACCTCCGCGGCGAGCGTCTGCAGCTGCTTTATCGCCGCCGGTCGATAAACGTCCGCACTCACCACCATGACTGACTTTTTGGCCGTTTGCTTGAGATAGCGTGAGAGCTTTCCTACAGACGTCGTCTTACCTGCACCCTGCAAACCTGCCATTAAGATGACAGCGGGCGGTGCAGCCTTGAGATCGAGCTCACTGTTGGCGTTGCCCATCACAGCTTCGAGCTCGGCTTGCACGATCTTTATGAAGGCCTGACCCGGGCTCAGGCTCTTACTGACTTCTTGACCTACCGCCCGCAGGCTTACTCGATCGGTAAAATCTTTAACGACAGCAAGCGCCACGTCGGCTTCGAGTAACGCGCGCCGCACTTCGCGCAGTGCATCCTGAATATTCTCCTCTGACAGCACTGCCTTGCCAGTAAGCTTACGGAACGTGCCTGAGAGTCTTTCGCTGAGGGTATCGAACACCTGTTAATTACCACCTAATTCTGCAGTTGCCCGTATTAACGGGAGATTAAAATATCGAGACGCAGCCTATTGATGCGCAAGTATAGCGCAGTTGCACGCTAAAATGACGCCCAAAAACTACTTCAACGACCCTGTTACATGTGCGACACTTTCGGCCTGTTAGCCTCAATTTATTTGTCTCGTCGCTTTAAGCGACAATCTGGCCCATAAAAATGCAAGAAATAGCTGGTGCAATCGCGATTCTCTTCTACCTCGCAAGCATTTCGCTGCAGGTGGCAGGGCCGCAAAGAGAGCATCGCCGATCAGCTATGCTCGCCTGCGGCTTTGTCGCAGCCACGGCCCACGCCGCGAGCGCCTTCGCCGTGCTGCACGCGCCCGGAGGCTGGCATTTTGGTCTCGTCGAAATCAGCACACTAATTAGTGCGGTTATCTCGTTGCTTGTGCTGGCTAGCAGCTTAAGGAAGCCCTTAGAAAACCTTTTCTTAGCGCTTTTCCCGCTCGCGATTTTCTCGATTGCTGCATCGCTGAGCGTTAGTAGCCAGTTCCCGCCGACACAGCTCGATAGCGGGTCGGCGAGCCACGTCCTCTTATCTATATTGGCCTATAGCGTGATTACCATTGCTGCGCTGCAGGCGCTCCTGCTTGCCTATCAAAATAACAGACTCAAACATCATCACCCTGGCGGATTGCTCAACAAGCTCCCTCCTCTTCAAGACATGGAGGCACTTCTGTTCGAGCTGCTCTGGGCCGGCCAGATTCTCCTGAGCACCGCCATCGTCGCCGGCTTCCTATTTTTCGATAATATCTGGGGAATCGACGGCGTCATCCACAAGACTTTCTTCTCTCTGCTGGCGTGGATTGTTTTTGCGGCGCTACTCTGGGGACGCAGCAGCTTAGGCTGGAGAGGGGTCACTGCCATTCGCTTTACGCTGAGCGGTTTTGGACTGCTGATACTTGGTTTTTATGGGTCAAAATTTGCGCTTGAATACCTTATTAAGTAATTCCGATTGAGAATTCACCTTTATAATTCACCTTTCTAATTCACTTTTTAAATCAACTACGAAAACCCACTTTGGCAACCATTTTCGCAACCCACTTTTGCAACCCATTTTTGCAACCCAGTCAGGTATAGATAAAACATGAGTCAAGACGACAGTTCGTTACTCGCTCTTCTACTCTCTTTCCTCGCGTTGATCATTGCGTCTGCCTATTTCTCATCGAGCGAGACAGGCATGATGAGTCTCAACCGCTATCGACTTCGTCATTTAGCGCGCTCAGATCACGCCGGGGCGAAGCGCGCAAGCAAGCTTCTTGAGTCTCCCGACAAATTGATCGGCGTGATACTCATTGGCAATAATTTCGTCAATTTCCTCGCCGCCTCTATAGCGACATCGATTGCGATCGCTTTATTCGGTGACCCCTCTCCAATTCTGACGGCAGTTGTTCTCACACTTGTCGTGCTCATCTTTGCCGAAGTAACGCCTAAAACGATTGCTGCGCTATATCCTGAAAAGATCGCCTACCCGTCGAGCCTGCTACTTGCCTTACTGCTCAAGCTTCTCTATCCGGTGGTGTGGATCGTCAACGTGGTGTCCAACGCCCTTGTGCGCTTACTCGGTTTTAGCTCCGAGGCCAATAGCAACGAGAATCAGCTTACCCCCGAGGAACTTCGAACGGTGGTCTATGAATCCGGCGGTCGCATTCCCCGCCGCCGCCATGGCATGCTGATGAACATCCTCGACCTTGAGCGCGTCACCGTGGACGACATTCTCGTTCCTCGCCACGAGCTTGTTGGAATCGATATCGAGGACGATCTCAGCGACATACTTTTACAGATTAGCAGCGCTCAGCACACCCGTTTGCCGGTTTACAAACACGACATCGATAATATCGTCGGCGTGCTTCACCTGCGCAGTACAGGCAAACTAATCGGCATAGAAGAGTTGAACAAATCGGCATTGCTGCAGGAAACCGCCGAGCCTTATTTCATTCCAGAAAGCACGCCTCTGCACACACAGCTGTTCAACTTTCAGAAGAAAAAAGAGCGTATGGCGGTAGTTGTCGACGAGTACGGGGCGGTCAAGGGAATCATCACCCTTGAGGATATTCTGGAAGAAATTGTTGGCGAATTCACAACCGACCTTGCTGCAAGCAGCAAAGATATTCACCCACAGGAAGACGGGAGCTTTTTAATTGATGGCTCTGCCAGCGTTAGAGACATCAACAAAGTATTATCTTGGGATCTCGATAGCAGCGGCGCGAAAACGCTCAACGGTCTGCTTACCGAATCGCTTGAGTCGATACCCGACTCCTCCGTCTGCATCAATCTCGATGGCTACTACGCAGAGATCGTGCAGGTGAAAGACAATGTGATTAGAACAGTAAAGATGCGGCGCGCGCCTCAAACTCAGTTGGATGGTGGCATCGATGGCTAAGCGCGACGCCAGTGCTCGAGTCCTTGCGCCGCATTAGAGTAACGTACGCTGAGCTCGATAGGTTGACTCCTTGTTTGAACGTCACCCTCAGCCTGTAAGGCAAGCCCAAAAGCATATTCCTCGCCCGCGAGCGCGCCCTGCCAGAAACGCCACGATGCCGGTTTCTGATCTACCAATGAGCCGTCAAAGCTTATGCTCACAGACGCGGGTGAATCCTCATCCGCGTCGCTCGCATGAGCATCCTCGGCAAAGCTAAAACTAAAATCGCCTAGCGGTATAGCCAAGCCGAGTCCGCGTGCCTTGATGTATGCCTCTTTGAGTGCCCACAGCGAATAGAAACGCGCGAGCCTCGAGGACTCGGGAAGTGCGAGAAGCGCAGATTGCTCGCGCTCTGAAAAATAGCGCGCGATAAGCCGCTCGACCCGACGCTGCCGCGCGGCGTATTCGACATCTACACCGAGTATGCCTGCGTGCGTAACAGCAATCACGACGCGATCACGCGAATGTGAGAGGTTGAACGACAAGCCGCGCCGCTTGCTGAGTTCTGGGCGACCATGTGAGCCGACGGTTAGCTGTAATTCGTCTTTGGTAACGTAGCGAGAAAGCACATTCTGCAGCATCGCGCGTGAAACCAGCAGCTGACGCCTGCTCCGCGCGAGCGTGTAGCGTTCATATCGCTGCTGCTCAGGCACGCTCAGCAGACTCTTTGCGCGAGCTTCGAGATCGGCAAGCTCGAATCCAGACGAATCGAGTATCCACAGATCAATCGCCTCACTCACGACCACAGTCCTCCACTTTTAGCCAGCGCACTCAAGCGTGAAAGAGTTTTGCTGTCTTCGCTGTCGTAAATACAGCGAAGCTGTTTCGCGGCAATACGCGTTTCTCTGGGGGTGGCGAAGGCGTTGTTGACGTAGTGTGTCGAATCGATCTCGATGCTCTGATTTACATGACTATGGCCATACACATGAATATCTGGCGAAAGATGACGGACTTGAGCGCCTAACTCAACGCTTCCCAAGACTGGATAGACTGTGCGTTTTGACTCTGGCACCCAGCTGGGCATCAACTCAATAGACGGGAGAAAATGCGAGCAGGTAATACGCAGGTTCGGTGCCAGAGCGTGACTCTCGCGACCACGAGGCGCCGATCGTTCTTTGACCCATTCGAAAACGCCACTGTTGAGCTGGTGAAAATAACGCGTTACGGCATGACTATCGGGTAACGAAACTGGCCAGCTGCAAGCGGAGAAATCGCGCCATCCTAGGCGCAGCGATCGATCCATCGATCCGAAGGAGAAGTCGTACCAAGAGAGCAGCGGCAGAAACTCGACTCCTGCGTACTCGAATGGTTTGGTTGCCACATCCAATTCGCCGCAGAGCCTTTGAATCGCTTCAAATTTTGCAAGAGAGCAGTCGTACGTGCAGCGGCGAACCCACAGGTCATGATTACCCGGCACGAACATCACTTTGGCGAATCGCTCAACGCAGCCGCGTAGTACACGCTCGAGCAGCGCCATGTCCTCAGACACATCGCCCGCGAGCAGCAATACATCTGCTTGATATTCCGTCTCGTCTAAGCCCAGCACCCAGTCGAGGTTTTGAGGGTAGTCGACATGAATGTCGGACACCGCATACACCCTCACCTAGAGCCCTTTCTTAGCTAAAGCTTTATTCGCTAGAGCTTTCTTCTTTACGGCTGTCTTCGCTGCGGCTTTCTTCACGGCAGCTTCCGACGATTCAGTCTTAGCCGTCGCAGCGAGATGTGCCTTGATATGCTCTGCGAGGAGTAAATAGTCGTCTCGGCGCGGGTCGGTTTTACGCCAAGCCATGCCAATCTCACGATCGACGTTCTCATTGCTAAAGTGTTTGATACTCAGGTGTGTATCGCCCAAAACGTCGGCAGCAACCGACATCGCCGGCAGCAGGGTAAGCCCTAGACCGTTAGCGACCATCTGCACCAGGGTATGCAGGCTGTTACCTTGATAAACGATATCGGTTGCAGCAGCTTTCAACTGACAGGCCTCAAGCGCATGATCACGGAGGCAATGCCCTTCCTCGAGTAGCAACAGGCTTTCGCCCCTAAGCTGTCCCTGTTCAACCTGCTTTAACTTCTCGAAGGCATGCCCGGGAGGGAGGCATAGCAAAAACTCGTCTTTGCACAGACTAATCACTTCCATGTCGGGCAAGGCATACGGTAGCGCGAGAATAATGAGATCGAGTTGTCCCTGCTGCAGCTGCCGCTCCAACTGAGCGCTCATCTCTTCTTTCAGAAAGAGTTTGAGTTTGGGAAAGTTGCGTCGCAGGCTAGTCAGCATCGGCGGCAACAGGAAAGGGCCAATTGTGGGAATAACACCGAGCCGAAGATCGCCCGATAGCGGCTCAGCATGGGCCTTGGCCAGCGCAACGAAATCCTCGACGTCGCCGAGAATGACACGGGCCTGTTTCAGCAGCTTTTCGCCGAGCGGTGTTATGAGGACAGATTTCTTATTGCGCTCAAAAACCTTCGCATCGAGCTGCGATTCGAGTTCTGCAATAGCCGCACTCAGCGTAGATTGCGTGACAAAGCAGGCATCTGCGGCTTTGGTGAAGTGTTTATGCTCTGCTACGGCACAGAGATATTTGAGCTGTTTAATAGACGGAGACATAGTCGAATCTTAATCGAAAAAAACGATGGCGGCACTCGATAAATTCAATTTGAGTGTTGCACGAGCATCACCTAGACTGCCAACCTATTCACGGAAGGTCATCTAGGCGCCGTGTTTAATCGTTATCCTGTCGAAGCATAGCTAGACACGCTTTATTTGCAAATGAAATTAGGAGAACACCATGTCACTAAAAGGTTCAAAGACCGAAGAGAACTTGAAGGCAGCCTTCGCGGGCGAATCTCAAGCCAACCGCCGCTACCTCTATTTCGCACAGAAAGCAGATGTAGAAGGCTACAACGACGTTTCAGCGCTCTTCCGCTCTACTGCTGAAGGCGAAACTGGGCACGCGCACGGCCACCTCGAATACCTCGAGGAAGTAGGCGATCCTGCAACTGGCATGCCTATGGGCGGCACAGAGGAGAACCTCAAGTCGGCTGTTGCGGGTGAAACCCACGAGTACACAGACATGTACCCTGGTATGGCAAAAGACGCACGCGACGAAGGCTTCGATGAGATCGCCGATTGGATGGAGACTCTTGCCAAGGCAGAGCGCTCGCATGCAAACCGTTTCCAGAAAGCATTGGACTCGCTGAACGACTAAGATGTTTCCTATGTCTAACAGCTCCTCGGGCCCGAGGAGCTGTTAGCGTCGCATGCTGCGACAGAGTCCGAAAGAGCCCGAAAGAATCGAGCTCGCTCAACAAAACAAGCAACCCGCATTCACATGGAAGAAGATCGCGCACAGGATCTTTCGGAGTTTGGCTATGGCTAACGAAGGTAGAGAAGGCGGCCTCGACGCCCCCACTCGGCATCCCCTTAATCAGAACGATCCAACCTTTTGGGACGAAACCGATCTCAACAAGGAACTTGAGCGAGCGTGTCTATGACATCTGCCATGGTTGCCGCCGCTGCGTCAGCCTCTGTAATGCGTTTCCTACGCTTTTTGACCTTGTCGATGAAAGCCCGACGCTCGAAGTCGATGGGATCGATGTTGCGGATTACAACAAAGTAGTCGATCAGTGCTACCTTTGCGATCTTTGTTATCTAACAAAATGCCCCTACGTACCGCCTCACGAATGGAACGTCGACTTCCCTCACCTCATGCTGAGGGCAAAAGCGATTAACTTCAAAAAAGGCGACACAAAATTCCGCGACAGCATCATCACCAGTACCGACATGATCGGCAAGGTTGCTTCGTTGCCGGTTGTGAACACACTCGTCAATGTTGGTAACAAAACAGCGCCGGTGCGCGCGCTGCTCGATAAAACCCTGGGCATCCATAAAGATGCTAAATTGCCGCCGTATACCACCAAGCCTTCTCGGAAAACACACGGCGCGCGAATTTTCGACCCTAAAAAAGCCGCTGAGGCCGCAGCGAAAGCGTCGGAAAATCAAGCTGCGGAGACGACCCAACACGAACGCGTCACGTTGTTCACAACGTGCTACTGCAACTACAACGAGCCCTCGATTGCAGATAGCGTCATAAAAGTACTTGAACATAACGGCGTGGGTGTTGATCTTGCGGCTCGCGAGCATTGCTGCGGCATGCCGAAACTTGAGCTTGGCGACCTGAAGACTGTCGAAAAACTGATGTCGCAAAATATTCCGGCGCTCTACGAAACCGTTAAAGCAGGTAACGTTATCGTGGCAGCTGTGCCCTCCTGCGTGCTGATGTTTAAACAAGAGCTGCCTTTAATGTTCCCAGAGAACGAGCAGGTTCAGGCTGTCGCCAAGGCCTTCTTCGANCCCTTCGAATATCTGCATAAGCTGCATAAAGAGGGCCGATTGAATCTCGACTTNAAACACTCCCTCGGTAATGTCAGCTATCACGTTGCCTGCCATCAGCGCGTGCAGAACATAGGCCCAAAAACCAAGCTCGTGCTCGAACTGATTCAGGACACGATGGTTAAGAACATAGAGCGCTGNTCAGGCCACGACGGCACCTACGGCGTTAAGTCAGAAACACTTGAGTTCGCCAATAAAATCGCTCGGCCTATCGTCAAACAGATAGAGCAGCAGGCACCCGATCACTACGGTAGTGACTGCCCAGTTGCCGGCCGTCATATCGAGAACAACTTAAAAAATAAGGCCAAGGACAGCCAAGACGCCATTCATCCACTTGACCTGCTGTGTCTCGCTTACGGCATTTAATCGCTAGTCGAGCACACAGCAAAAACCGCATTAGATAGGATAAACATGAAAAAAATTGCTCTTTCAGATCTGCTCTCAATCGAAGAATACAACGCACAGCGTCCCGCGATTCGCCAATCGATGATGGATCATAAAAAGACACGTCGCCTGCCCTTAGGAGACAATGCGTCGATTCATTTTGAAGACTATATGGTGATGCGCTATCAGGTGCTTGAACTGATTCGCGCCGAGAAAATCCGCAATAAAGAGGACCTTGAAGGCGAGCTAGAGGCCTACAATCCTCTCATCCCAGACGGCAAAAATCTCAAAGCGACTTTCATGCTCGAGTTCCCAGTAGAGGCAGAACGCCGTGAGCGCCTCGGGCAGCTAATAGGAATCGAAGAGCAGCTGTCGATTCAGATCGAAGGGTTTGAACCGGTATACCCAATCGCAAACGAGGACCTCGAGCGCTCGACTGATGAGAAAACCTCCTCCGTACATTTCCTGCGCTTCGAATTCAGTGATGAGATGATCGCCGCTGCGAAAGCTGGCGCAAAATGGGCTGTTCGCAGCGAACACGTTAACTACCAAGTCGTAGTTGATCCGGTTCCTGAATTAATTCGAGAATCGCTGCTACGCGACTTCGACTAGGAGGCCTCCGACAACTGCACAGCGCAGTTGAAGACCCCTAATTGTCCCTAAAAGGCCTATCGGGTAGACTCAGACGCTACCCGATCAGCCGATCTCTAAGGACAATACCCATGAAATTAGTTAATCCCCTAGCTGGCGCTCTCGCGGCGACAGCGCTTCTCACCTCCTCTCTCGTATTCGCCGATCACCATGGCGGCGACCATGGAAACTCGATCACGAGAATCGACTCAGCCGAATTTGGTATCGATGCAAACGAGATCGCCGCTATCAAAGCGCAGATGCAAGCGGCCGTAGACGGTGGTTTTGTTGCCGGAAATATTTTACTCGTTGGTAATAGCAAGGGCGTCGGAGTTCTTGAGACCACCGGCACACAGGGCCCGGAACAATCCACTCCGATGGATGAGCAAACAATTTTCCGCATTTACTCAATGACCAAGCCGATCGTCAGCGTTGCAACGATGACTCTTGTCGAAGATGGTCTGCTCGCGATTTCGGATCCAGTGTCAAAGTACATTCCGGAATTCGCCAACATGACTGTTATCGATGAGACAACCGGCGCAATCACGCCCGCCGCGAATACAATGACAGTGCAAGATCTCCTTACACACGCCAAGCGGGATCACTGCGTTCCGACATTACCGCACTAACACTTGCAAAAAATTTGGCGGCGCTTCCCCTTCGTTTCGAACCCGGCACTAAATGGAACTACTCACGCTCAACAGACGTGCTTGGCGCGGTGATCGAAGTTGCCGCGGGCAAGCCCCTCGACGCGCTTCTCAATGAGCGCATTTTTGAGCCGCTTGGGATGGACGAAACGACTTTCTTTGTCGATTCAAGCAAGGCAGCTCGACTCGCGCAGCCCATTCACGGCGATATGGCTGATCCAACAGTCGTGACGCCTATGCTCAGTGGGGGTGGCGGATTACATTCGACCACCGAAGACTATGTTCGGTTCGCAAGCATGCTGTTAGCGGGTGGCGAATATAACGGTACTCGCATCCTCGAGGCTGACACGCTCTTGGCGATGCAGAAGAAATTCATCGGCGAGGATGTCGACCGCAGTGCGTTCTTTTTCGGACCGCGCGGCGACTGGGGATTAGGCTTCCATCTCCAACCGATTCCAGGCGCTGATAATGAAGGCCCCTTCAATTTCGGCTGGCAGGGCGTAGGTGGCACAGTCTTTATCGTGGACCCGACCAATGACTTTTTTATGCTTTACATGGCACAGGTTCGCGGCGGCCCAGCTGGCGCGCCAATGGACCTCACCAAAGCACAGGCTGCCGTGTACAAAGCGATGCTCAACTAGCTCGTCTAGCCCACTCGAAAACCCAATCGAGATACCGCCTGAGATCGATAAAATCGATTGAAGGCGGTAATATTATTCATTTTATTGATTTTAATTAAAGGTCTATTGTGTCTGCAAGTGAGACGATACTGCCTCACACAATTCCCTCAAGGAGAACATCATGGGACTTCGCATTAATGACACGATTCCAAACCTTCATGTCGAAACAGACCAAGGCTCGTTCGACTTACACGATTGGATTGGCGACAGCTGGGCAATTTTGTTCAGCCACCCTAAAGACTTCACTCCCGTTTGCACAACCGAATTCGGCGCAGTAGCCCAGCTGGCAGATGAGTGGGAAAAGCGCGGCACAAAGGTGATCGGGCTTTCTGTTGACGATGTCGAGGAACACGTCGTGTGGAAGCGCGACATCGAAAAGTTCGCAAACGCTAAGGCAGGATTTCCGATCATCGCCGATAAATCGCTCGCAGTCGCTAAGGCGCTAGATATGCTACCCGCGGATGCGTATCTTCCCGACGGACGCACAGCGGCAGACTCAGCAAGCGTGCGCGTGGTATTTATCATCAGCCCCGACAAGAAGCTGCAGCTATCGATGACCTACCCCATGTCGGTCGGGCGTAATTTCGCGGAAGTGTTGCGTGCACTGGATGCGCTGCAAACCACCTACAAGACACCGATAGCGACACCGGCGAACTGGGTTCAGGGGCAAGACGTTATCGTGGCCTTGTCGCTTGATGATGCAGCAGCGAGGGAGAAATTTGGCGAAATAGATGTCGTATTGCCTTATCTGCGAACGACTAAATCACCCAAATAACGATGAAGCGAAGGTCATTCTTCGCCTCTAGCCCAGCAAATCATATTTGCGAAGATAGCCGCGCAGCTGATGGTAACTAACCGANAGAAGCTCCGCGGCTTTCTTTTGATTAAACTGCGCTCGCTCGAGCGCCTGTTTAAGCAGCGCTATTTCGAAATCCTGAACCTCTTGCCGAAAGTCGACTGCCTTGCCCCCTGCTCGCTGNCCTGCGCTCGATGCAGACGGGGCTTCGATAGTTTCACCAGACTCGCCCACTTNATTGACACCGCCAAGCCGGAAGGGAGACTCGAACGGATCGAAGGTGAGCGCGGTAATCACTCCCCCTTCGTTTTGATAGACCGCGCGTTCGACAACATTCTTAAGCTCACGAATATTCCCAGGCCATGAATGACGCACGAGGGCTTTTTGTATGCGATCACTAAACCCCATAAAAGCCTCGCCGCCGAGCTCCTTTACCATGCCTACCGCGAAATGTTCAGCAAGGATAAGTATGTCTTCTCCGCGCGCACGCAGCGGTGGCAGCGTGACGACGTCGAATGCAAGCCGATCTAGCAGGTCCTCTCGAAATCGGCGTTGGCGCGCGAGCGCGGGAAGGTCTTCGTTGGTCGCTGCAACAAGGCGGACATCGACCGTAAGCGTTTCGTTGCCGCCTAAACGCTCGAACTCACCGTATTCGATAACACGCAGAATTTTCTCTTGAACCGACATTGCCGTCGTTGCAAGCTCGTCGAGAAACAGAGTCCCACCATCGGCTCGCTCAAAATAGCCCTTACGCAGTTTGGTCGCACCGGTAAACGCCCCCGCCTCGTGGCCGAATAGCTGCGCCTCGAGCAGTGACTCACTCATTGCGGCGCAGTTGACCTTGAGAAAAGGCGCCTCCCAACGCGGAGAGAGATAGTGCAGCCGAGCGGCGATCAACTCCTTGCCCGTACCGCGCTCGCCGGCGATAAGCACCGATTTATTGAGCGGTGCCACGCGCGAGATATGCT
>JGI26084J50262_1001442_pt1 | contig 13212 bp, 8 predicted proteins | sample SaaInl6LU_22_DNA_FD_50262 | JGI IMG/M metagenome (IMG submission 50262) | reverse complement strand
CTTCAACAGTTTGAGGTGTTGGCTCTATAATATCTATTAATCTTTTGTGTGTTCTTGTTTCAAATTGCTCTCTACTTTTTTTATCTATATGTGGTCCTTTAAGAACTGTGTATTTTTCAATTCTAGTTGGCAAAGGAATTGGTCCCTTGATGGTAGCACCTGTTCTTTTAACAGTATTAACAATCTCTTCTGTAGAAGCATCTAAAATCTTATTGTCGTAAGCTCTTAATTTTATTCTTATGTTTTGTTTTTCCATAATAGTTAGCCTGCAATTTTCTTAGTTACTTCATCCTGCACGTTTTGTGGGACTTTAGAGTAATGATCAAAAAACATTGAATACTGAGCTCTACCTTGAGACATTGATCTTAAGCTATTTATATATCCAAACATATTAGCTAAAGGAACCATAGCTGTAATCACTGTTGCATTTCCTCTATTTTCTTGAGTACTGATTTGGCCTCTTCTACTATTCAGGTCACCAATAACATCACCCATATAATCTTCTGGTGTAACAACTTCAACTCTCATAACTGGTTCTAATAATTTCAAAGTTCCTCTAGTACAAGCTTCTTTAAAGCAAGCTCTACCTGCTAATTCAAATGCAAGAACACTTGAGTCAACATCATGATGTAATCCATCTAAAATTGTAACTTTATAATCAATCATTGGAAATCCTGCTAAAATTCCGCCATCTGAAATTGTTTCAATTCCTTTTTCAACACCAGGAATAAATTCTTTTGGAATTGCACCACCTTTAATTTTGCTTTCGACAGATCTACCTGAACCAGGCTCTTGTGGTTCAACCAAAAGTTTAACTTTTGCAAACTGACCAGCACCACCACTTTGTTTTTTATGAGTATATTCAAATTCTGAGGCGTTTTGTAATGTTTCTCTATAAGCAACTTGAGGAGCACCAACATTTGCCTCTACATTAAATTCTCTTTTCATTCTATCGACAATAATATCAAGGTGTAACTCACCCATTCCTTTAATAATAGTTTGACCAGATTCTTCATCTGACGTTACTCTGAATGATGGGTCTTCTTTAGCCAATCTTCCTAATGCTTCACCCATTTTTTCTTGGTCAGCTTTTGTTTTAGGTTCAACAGCAATTTCGATTACAGGTTCTGGGAACTCCATTGGTTCTAATAAAACAGGATTAGCTTCATCACAAAGAGTATGTCCTGTTATCGTATATTTTAAACCAGCTAAAGCAACAATGTCACCCGTATTTGCTTCTTTGATATCCTCTCTTGAGTTCGCATGCATTAAAAGCATTCTACCAACTCTTTCTTCTTTATCTTTTGAAGTATTATAAACGGCAGTTCCAGTTCTAATCGTTCCCGAGTAAATTCTAATAAAAGTTAATGAACCAACAAATGGGTCATTAGCAACTTTAAATGCTAATGCAGAAAACCCTGTGCCATCATCAAATTTCATTTCAACAACATCTTCACTACCAGGTTTAGTTCCATTAATAGACCCAATATCGATCGGGCTTGGTAAGTAGTTAATTACAGCGTCAAGTAAAGGTTGAACACCTTTGTTTTTAAAAGCTGAACCAGTAGTTATTGGAACAAAACTAAAATTTAAAGTTCCTTTTCTTATGCATTTTACCAAATCTTCTTCTTTGATTTCTTCCCCATTTAGGTAAGCTTCCATTAGTTTTTCATCTTGCTCTACAGCCATTTCAACTAATTCAGTTCTGTATTTTTGTGAAATTTCTTTTAAATCATCAGGAATTTCTTTGTATTCCCATTCAGCTCCTAAAGCTTCATTTTTCCAAACTTGAGCTTTCATTTTAACTAAGTCAACAACGCCAGATAAATCTGCTTCAATACCAATAGGGATTTGAATTGGTAGAGGCTTACAGCCTAATCTATCCTTAATCATTTCAACACATCTATAAAAATCAGCACCCGTTCTATCTAACTTGTTTACAAAACAAATTCTTGGAACTTTATATTTATCAGCCTGTCTCCATACTGTTTCAGATTGAGGTTCTACACCGGCAACACCATCAAAAACACAAACAGCACCATCTAAAACTTTTAATGATCTTTCTACTTCAATCGTAAAGTCAACGTGTCCAGGAGTGTCGATGATATTAATTCTATGATCATTCCAGAAGCAAGTTGTTGCTGCTGATGTAATCGTAATACCTCTTTCTTGTTCTTGTTCCATCCAATCCATTGTTGCAGCACCATCATGTACTTCACCAATTTTGTGACTTTTTCCTGTGTAATATAAAATTCTCTCAGTGGTAGTTGTTTTACCAGCATCAATATGAGCCATGATACCAATATTTCTATATTTATTTAATGTATGTGTTCTAGCCATAATTTATTACCACCTAAAATGAGCAAAAGCTTTATTTGATTCTGCCATTTTATGTACATCTTCTCTTTTTTTAACTGCAGAACCTTTTTTTTCATAAGCATCATACAGTTCGTTAAAAATTTTATCTGACATATGTTTGTCTTTTCTTTTTCTAGAAGCATCAACTAACCATCTAATTGCTAGTGCTTGTGCACGTTTAGTTTTAACTTCAACAGGAACTTGATAAGTTGCGCCACCTACTCTACGTGATCTAACTTCTACAGTAGGTTTAATATTATTTATTGCTTCATTAAAAACATTAATGGGCTCTTCTTTTGTTTTTGATTTTATTTTTTCTATAGCTTCATAGACAATTTTTTCAGCAACTACTTTTTTGCCATCGTACATTATTGAGTTAATTAATTTAGGGATTATTGTAGAATTAAATATTGGGTCTGGAGTAACAACTTTTTTGGGTTGTGTTTTTTTTCTAGACATAATTATTTACCTTTTTTAGTTCCATACAAAGATCTACGTTTCTTTCTATTTGCAACACCTTGTGTGTCTAGGTTTCCTCTAAGGATATGATAACGAACACCAGGTAAATCTTTTACACGACCGCCCCTAATTAATACAACTGAGTGTTCTTGTAGATTATGACCTTCACCACCAATATAAGCTGTAACTTCAAAACCATTAGATAGTCTAACTCTAGCAACTTTTCTTAATGCTGAGTTGGGTTTTTTAGGAGTTGTTGTGTAAACTTTTACACAAACGCCTCTCTTCAAAGGTTGTTTCTGAAGTGCAGGAACTTTATTCCTAGCAACAGGTTTAATTCTTTTTTTTCTTAACAACTGGTTAATAGTTGGCATAAATTTTTTTAATTAATTAATATATTTTTGAGTGAAAATAACTGACAGGTTATTTTGTGGCAGCGTTTAGTTCCGTAAAGTAGGTACTACATTCCAACCAAAAACAGCGTCAAAATACTATTAAATCTCTGATTGTCAAACTAAAACTACAAGTTAAACGTGTTTTTTTTATTAATTTGCTGGAGTTTCTGTAGTCTCTAAAGGCTCAATTTTCTCTTGCTCAGCTAAGAATTTATTATCGGCATCAATGGCATTCTTATTCCATTTGTTCTTAATGTGACCTGTTCCAGCTGGAACTAATCTACCCACAATAACGTTCTCTTTTAAGCCATTTAATGGGTCGACTTTACCTTTAATCGCAGCATCAGTTAAAACTCTAGTAGTTTCTTGGAATGAAGCAGCAGAAATAAATGACTCAGTTTGAAGTGAAGCTTTAGTAATACCCATTAAAACTCTTTCACCAGATGCTGGATTCTTTCCTTCAGCAACTAGTTTTTCATTTGTATTATCAAACTTAATTCTGTCAATCATTTCACCTGGTAAGTAAGACGAGTCGCCAGACTCTTTGATTTCAACTTTTTTAAGCATTTGTCTTAATATCGTTTCGATATGTTTGTCGTTAATAATTACACCTTGTAACCTATAAACTTCTTGTACTTGGTTAACAAAGTATTCTGTTAAATCTTTTATACCAAGTATTCTTAAAATATCATGTGGCAACGGTTGTCCATCTAAAAGATACTCACCTTTTTTTATTTTTTCACCTTGGTTAAAATTAATATGTTTACCTTTTGGAATTAGATAGTTTGAAGGTTCACCATTATCTGGTTGTATGGAAATTCTTTGTTTTCCTCTAACTTCTTTACCAAATAAAACTTGGCCATCATTTTCTGCAATTATTGCGCTATCTTTTGCTTTTCTAGCTTCAAATAATTCTGCAACACGAGGCAATCCTCCAGTAATATCTTTTGTTTTAGTAGTTTCCTTTGGAAGTCTAGCTATTATGTCACCAGCAAATATTTTTTGACCATCTTTCACTGAAAGAATTGAATCTGGAACTAAATAATATCTGGCTTCATTATCATCAGCTTTTTTAATAACATTACCTTTATCATCTCTTAAAGTAATTCTTGGTTTTAAATCAGTATTTTTAGATTGAGCTCTCCAATCAATAACTGATTTAGATGAAATTCCTGTTGCATCATCAGTTGTTTCTTGAATTGAAACACCATCAATTAAATCTACATAACCAGCTATACCACTTTTCTCTGCGATAACTGGAGTTGTATAAGGATCCCATTCACAAATTTTTTCATTTGCTTTAACTTTATCACCATTCTGGAAAAATAATTTAGAGCCGTAAGCAACCTTATAAACAGCAACTTGAACTCCATTATTATCTTCAATTGATAATTGAGTGTTTCTTCCCATTACAATTAAATTTTTCTTAGAATCTTCTAATAAGTTAGAATTTATAATTTTTAAAGTTCCAGCTGTTTTCGTTACGATCTGAGACTCTTGTTTAACAGAAGCAGTACCACCAACGTGGAAAGTTCTCATTGTTAATTGCGTACCTGGTTCACCAATCGATTGTGCTGAAATCATACCTATAGCTTCACCTACATGAACCATTTTTCTCTAGATAAATCTCTTCCATAACAAGTAGCACAAACACCAAGTTTAGAGCTACAAGTCATAACTGAATAAGCTTTGATAAATTTAACACCAGCTGCATCAATTTTATCGCAACCAGCTTCATCAATCATTGTTTCTTTTTTAATAACTACTTCGCCAGTGATTGGATTTTTTACATCGAAAGCTGTAACTCTACCAAGTGCTCTTTCTGATAAACTAACAACAACATTTCCACCTTCCAAAATTTCTGCTAATTCAATAAACCCTGGATTATCACACTTAATTTTAGATATAGTAAGATCTTGAGCTACGTCACAAAGTCTTCTTGTTAAATAACCCGAGCTTGCAGTTTTCAGGGCTGTATCAGCTAAACCTTTTCTGGCTCCGTGTGTTGAGTTAAAATATTCTAGGGCAGTTAAACCTTCTTTGAAATTAGAAATAATTGGTGTTTCGATAATTTCTCCAGATGGTTTTGCAATAAGACCTCTCATACCAGCCAACTGTTTCATTTGCGCAGCTGAACCTCTAGCTCCACTATCTGCCATCATAAATACTGAGTTAATCTTCATGCCATCAGGAGTACTTTCCGTAGCCGAAATACCTCTCATCATTTCACCAGCAACTTTATCTGTACATTTTGACCAAGCATCAACAACTTTGTTATATTTTTCACCTCTAGTAATTAAACCTTCTGAATATTGATTTTCATAATCTGCAATTAATTTTTTAGTATCTTCAATTAGTTGTCCTTTATTTACAGGAATAACCAAATCATCTTTACCAAAAGAAATACCAGCTTTAAATGCATGTTTGAAACCTAAATCTTTTAAATGATCGCAAAATATAACTGTAGTTTTCTGACCACAAAATCTAAATACACTATCAATAATTTCTGAAACAGTTTTTTTAGGAAGCAATCTATCAATCATTGAAAAAGTAATATCTTTATGTTTTGGAAGTAAATTAGCTAATAAGAATCTTCCAGCAGTCGTAGTGTGTTTTTCAACTCTTTTGTTGCCCTTCTCATCTAATGTTTCAAATCTAGAAACAATAGTAGAGTGAACTTTTATTTGACCTGTAGATAGTGCATGTTCAATTTCATCATTATTTATGAAGTAACCATCTGGCTTTTCAGTTTGAAAAGGCGCTTGAGATAAATAGTAAAGACCTAAGATCATATCCTGACTCGGTACTATTATAGGTTTACCGTTTGATGGACTTAAAATGTTATTTGTTGATAACATTAAAATTCTTGCTTCTAGTTGAGCTTCTAAACTTAGAGGAACGTGAACAGCCATTTGGTCACCATCAAAGTCAGCATTAAAGGCTGCACAACATAAAGGATGAAGTTCAATTGCATCTCCTTCAATTAACTTAGGTTCAAAAGCTTGAACCCCAAGTCTGTGCAGTGTTGGTGCACGGTTTAATAAAACTGGGTGTTCTCTTACAATAAGTTCTAATGCATCCCAAACAGCATTAGTTTCTTTTTCAACTAATTTTTTTGCTTGTTTGATTGTAGAAGCTAATCCTAGTTTATTTAATCTAGCATACAAGAATGGTTTAAATAATTCTAAAGCCATCTTCTTAGGTAAACCACATTCATGTAATTTAAGGTCTGGCCCTACAACGATTACAGATCTTCCTGAATAATCTACTCTTTTTCCTAGTAAGTTTTGTCTAAATCTACCTTGTTTACCTTTAAGCATTTCTGCTAAAGATTTGAGTGGACGTTTACCAGTTCCAGTAATTACTCTTCCTCTACGACCATTATCAAATAATGCATCAACAGATTCTTGAAGCATTCTTTTCTCATTTCTAACAATGATATCTGGAGCCTTTAAATCCATTAATCTCTTAAGACGATTATTTCTGTTTATAACTCTTCTATAAAGATCATTAAGATCTGATGTAGCAAATCTTCCACCATCTAATGGAACTAAAGGTCTTAATTCAGGTGGTATAACTGGTATTACAGTTAAAATCATCCATTCTGGCTTTTGACCAGTTTCAATAAATGACTCAATCAATTTAAGTCTTTTAATTGATCTTTCTTCATTAACTTTTGATTTTGTTTCTTTAATTGTATTAATTAAAAGCTTTCTTTCAAGCTCAAGATCCATTGATTTAAGAATAGATAAAATTGCTTCAGCTCCAATACCAGCTTCAAATGATTCTTCACCAAACTCGTCTTGGTATTTTGCTAATTCTTCTTCGTTAAGTAATTGATTTTTTTGAAGACCAGTTAAACCAGGCTCAATAACTATGAAGTTTTCGAAATAAAGAACTCTTTCAACTTCTTTTAACTTCATATCAACGGCTAATGAAATTCTACTAGGTAAAGATTTTAAAAACCAAATGTGTGCAACAGGAGTAGCAAGGTTTATGTGACCCATTCTCTCCCTTCTTACATTAGATTTTGTTACTTCAACTCCACATTTTTCACAAATAATTCCTCTAAACTTCATACGCTTGTACTTACCGCACAAACATTCGTAATCTTTTATAGGTCCAAAAATTCTAGCACAAAACAAACCATCTTTTTCTGGTCTAAAAGTTCTATAGTTAATAGTTTCAGGTTTTTTAATTTCACCATATGTCCAAGATTTAATTTTTTCAGGACTAGCTAAAGTAATTTTAATGCTATTAAAATTTTGTGCTTCAGAAACTTCACTATTTTTAAATAAATCTGTTAATTCTTTTTTCATATTTAATTTAACTCTATGTTTAGTGCTAATGATTTAATTTCTTTAACTAGAACGTTGAATGACTCTGGAATTCCAGACTCAAAATTNTCTTCACCTTTAACAATCGTTTCGTAAACTTTAACTCTTCCAGCAACGTCATCTGACTTAACTGTTAAAATTTCTTGTAATGTGTACGAAGCTCCATACGCTTCAAGAGCCCACACTTCCATTTCACCAAATCTTTGTCCACCAAGTTGTGCTTTACCACCCAATGGCTGCTGTGTAACAAGACTATAAGGACCAGTAGATCTTGCGTGAATTTTATCCTCAACCAAGTGATGCAGTTTAAGCATATAAATAATACCAACGGTTACAGGTCTATCAAACATTTCACCTGTTCTGCCATCCCATAAATTAGTTTGACCTGAAGTAGGTAATTTTGCTAACTCAAGCATTTCAGAAACATCTTTTTCTTTAGCTCCATCAAATACTGGAGTTGAAATAGCTATACCATTTTGTAAGTTTTCACATAAATCTGAAAATTCAGTTTTGTTTAATTTGTCAATTCCCCCATCAAACACTTCTTTACCATAAACAGATTTTAGGAATGATGAAATTTTTTCAGTTTTTTCAAATTTTTTATTATTTTCATTAACTAATCTTTTAACTTCTTCACCAAATTCTTTACAAGCCCAACCAAGGTGAGTTTCTAAGATTTGACCTACGTTCATACGACTTGGAACTCCAAGTGGATTTAATACAATGTCAACAGGTCTGCCATCTTCTCTATAAGGCATATCTTCAACAGGGACAATTTTACTGACTACACCCTTGTTTCCGTGTCTACCTGACATTTTATCACCTGGTCTTAATCTTCTTTTAATCGCAACAAAAACTTTTACCATTTTCATAACACTTGGTAATAAATCATCGCCACTTCTAATTTTTAAAACCTTATCTTCAAATCTTTCTTGAATATCTTGTTTTGCTTGATTGTATTGATCTTTTAATTGAGCAATACTCGCTTCATCATTAACATTGCCTACTGTTATTTTGAATACATCGTTAATATTAATTTTATTAATTGTCTCAAGATCAAGTTTGGTACCTTCGTCTAAATCTTTTATTTTTTTAGTTAAAGAAGCTCCTGATAAAATTTGATTAGCTCTTTGTTTTATGCTTCTTTCTAGAATTTCTTCCTCTACAATTTTGTCTTGTTGAACAGTATCAATTTCTGCTCTTTCAATTGTAATAGATCTTTCATCTTTTTCTATCCCATGTCTATTAAATACTCTAACATCAACAACCGTTCCACTGCTTCCTCTAGACATTTTTAATGATGTGTCAGTTACATCGATTGCTTTTTCACCAAAAATAGATCTTAATAATTTTTCCTCAGGTCCAGATGCTGAATCTCCTTTAGGTGTAACTTTACCAACTAATATATCGCCAGCTTTTACTTCAGCGCCAATATAAACAATTCCAGATTCATCAAGGTTTTTTAGGGCTTCTTCATTTACATTTGGAATATCTCTAGTGATTTCTTCTTCACCCAATTTTGTATCTCTAGCCATAACTTCATATTCAACAATATGAACTGATGTAAATACATCATCCGTGACACATCTTTCTGAAATTAAAATAGAGTCTTCAAAATTGTAACCTTGCCAAGGCATAAATGCTACTGTCACATTTTTTCCGAGTGCTAACTCACCTAGTTTAGTAGATGGTCCGTCAGCAATAATATCTCCTGATTTAACTTTATCACCTACTCTAACAAGTGGTTTTTGGTTAATACATGTATTTTGGTTTGATCTTTTAAATTTTTGCAGGTTATAAATATCCACACCTGATTTAGTGAAATCTGTTTCTTCAGTTGCTTTGATTACAATTCTTTTTCCATCAATTTTATCAACTGTACCATCACGACTAGCAACAATAGTTACACCTGAATCAAGAGCAACATCACTTTCAATTCCAGTACCAACTAAAGGAGACTCTGGTTTTAATAAAGGAACCGCTTGTCTCATCATGTTAGATCCCATTAGAGCTCTGTTCGCATCATCATTTTCTAAGAAAGGGATTAGAGAGGCTGCAACAGAAACTAACTGTTTAGGTGAAACATCAATATAATCAATTTTACTTGGATTTGATAAAACGAAGTTTAAATTTTCTCTACAAGGAACAAGTTCTTCTAAAATTTTTCCAGATTTATCTATTTTTGCATTAGCTTGAGCAATTGTATATTTTGTTTCTTCCATCGCTGAAAGATATTCAACTTTATCTTGAACTACACCGTTTAGAACTTTTTTATAAGGACTTTCAATAAAACCATACTTATTAATTTTAGCATAAGTAGATAAGCTATTAATCAAACCAATGTTCGGTCCTTCAGGTGTTTCAATTGGACAAATTCTTCCGTAGTGAGTTGGATGAACGTCACGTACTTCAAACCCAGCTCTTTCTCTAGTTAACCCACCTGGTCCTAAAGCTGAAACTCTTCTTTTGTGTGTAATTTCTGATAATGGATTTGTTTGATCCATAAATTGAGAAAGTTGTGAACTTACAAAAAAATCTTTAAGAGAAACTGTTAATGGTTTTGCGTTAATCAAATCTTGTGGCATTGCTGACTCAATATCAAGAGTTGTCATTTTTTCTTTAATCGCTCTTTCCATTCTGTAAACACCAATACGCGCTTGGTTTTCAACAAGTTCGCCAACAGATCTTACTCTTCTGTTACCTAAGTGATCAATATCATCAACTTCATCTTTACCATCTCTTAAATCTAACATTTTATGAACGATAGCAATTATGTCGTCATTTCTTAAAATTGTAATTTTATCAGAACACTCAAGGTTCAGTCTCGAGTTCATCTTAACTCTACCAACATCAGAAAGGTCGTATCTATCTGAACTAAAGAACAGGTTATTAAATATCTGTGTAGCAATCTCAACTGTTGGTGGTTCACCTGGTCTTAAAACCTTGTAAATTTCAGTAATTGCATCATTTTTTGAATTATTTTTATCATTTAAGATAGTTGTTAATAAATAAGGTCCTTTATTAATAGAATTAGTAATAGAAATTTCAATTGAGCTAATGTTAGCCTCTAAAATTTGCTTAATAATGGTATCATTTAACTCTGTACCTATTCCAAAAATACCTTCTTCTTCATCATCACTAACTTTAACTTCATTATGCAAATATTTTCCAATTAAAGACTCTTGAGATACAAGAATGTCTTTAAGCCCATCTGAAGCTAACTTTTTAGCATTTAAAAAATTAATTTTATCACCAAGCTTAATTACAACATTTCCTGTTTTAGCATCAGTAACTTCTTCAGAAAAATTTTTTGCTTTGTAATTTTCAGGATTAAATTTTGTTTTCCATTTACCTGTTTTTGCATCAAATGAATAAGTGTCTTTATCATAAAACTCATCCGCTATTTCTGATTTAGTTAAACCTAAAGCCATCAAAAGAGTTGAAGCAAATATTTTTTTCTTTCTATCAATCTTGAAATATAAAAAATCTTTAACATCGTATTCTAAATCTAACCAAGATCCTCTGTTAGGAATAACTCTACAATTAAATAATAATTTACCACTTGCATGTGATTTGCCTTTATCATGATCAAAGAAAACACCCGGACTTCTGTGCATTTGGTTTACAACAACTCTTTGAACACCGTTTGTTATAAAAGTTCCACTATCAGTCATCATAGGTACTTCACCCATATAAACTTCCTGCTCTTTGGCAGATAAAATATCTTTAGTATTGTTTTCTTGGTCAATTTCGTAAACAACCAATCTTAAAGTACATTTTAGTGCTGACGTAAAAGATAATCCTCTTTGAATACATTCTTCAGTATCAAATTTTGGTTTTTCAAGTCTATAAGAAACGTATTCTAATGTTGCTTTATCATTTAAATCTTCTATCGGAAAAATACTTTTAAAAACTCTATCAAATCCTTTTGATAAATCTCCAGCTTCACTGTCAAAATCAGTAAGTTGTTTGTATGAATTTTTTTGAACTTCAATTAAATTTGGAATAGATAAAGTTTCNGNAAGCTTTCCAAAGCTTTTTCTTACATTTTTCTTTTGAGTAAAAGATAATTGCATTTATTACTAATCACTGATTAATAAATTAACCAGTTATGAAATCTTTCTAATTAATTTATTTAAGTTCTACTTTTGCGCCAGCTGCTTCCAACTTAGCCTTGATCTCTTCAGCATCTTTTTTGTTTACACCAGACTTAACTTCTTTTGGTGCACCCTCAACTAAATCTTTTGCTTCTTTAAGACCTAAAGATGTTGCTGCTCTAACTTCTTTAATAACATTAATTTTTTTATCNCCTGCAGAAATTANCATGATTGTAAAATCATCTTTTGCTTCTTCAGCTGCNCCNCCTGCTGCTGCTGCTGGTGCTGCTGCAGCCATAGCTGTAACACCCCACTTTTCTTCAAGCTGTTTTGAAAGTTCAGCTGCTTCAACGACAGTTAAACTTGATAAGTCTTCAATAATTTTGTTTAGATCAGGCATATTTTTTTTTACTCTTTAGGTTGTTTTTTAAGAATTTTCTGGGCTCAAACTACTCATTTTTTCGGATCGTGCAAGTAAAATACTTACTANTTTTGATGCTGGTGTNGCCAAAATTCCGACAAGATTAGCTCTTGCTTCATCAAGTGTTGGTAAATTTGCTACATTTTGAACTGCAGCTTGGTCTAATACCTCATTACCCATAATTCCACCTAAAAGTTTCAAACTTTCGTTTGTTTTGGCAAATTTAGATAAAATTCTAGCTGATATTATCGCGTCATTAGAAAAAGCAACTGCAGTAGCTCCTGTAAATAAATTTGATAGTTCCTTACACTTAGTTTTTTCTAGTGCAATTTTAGTAATTCTATTTTTTGTTATAGTGAACTTAATGCCATGTTCTCTCATTTGCGCTCTAAGTTCATCAAGTTGAGACATTGTAAGGCCTTGGTAGTGAGTTACCATTACAGCTTCATTATTCTGAAACTGTGTTTCCATTTCNCTAATNTAATTCTTTTTTTGTTCCTTGTTCATCATAACTATATAGCTTTTCCTAATTTAACTTTATACGAAACACCCATGCTTGACGTTATAAAAGTATTTTTTATTAAGTCACCTTTTAAAGTTAGGTTTCCTTTTTCTTTTTCTAAAGTATCTAAAATAGCATGAAAATTTTTAAGTAATTGATCATCATGGAAAGATTTCTTNCCTATACTTACACCAATATTTCCATCTTTATCGTTTCTAATTTCTGCTTGTCCTGATTTAGCATTTGTTACAGCTTGCTTAATGTCCTCTGAAACTGATCCTAATTTTGGGTTAGGCATTAATCCTTTTGGACCTAAAACTTTTCCAAGCTTAGATAATTTAACCATCATACCTGGTGTACAAATTAATTTTTCAAAATTAAGTTCACCAGCTTTAATTTTATCAATAAATTCATCGCTACCAACTATATCAGCTCCGGCATCTTTAGCTTCTTTGGCTTTTGTATCCTCACAAACAACAGCTACTTTCACTTTCTTACCTGTTCCACCAGGTAAGTTAACTACAGTTCTAATATTTACTTCACCTTTTTTTTGTTTGTTGTTCACTTGAAAGCTCAAGTCAATTGATTCATCAAATTTTGTAGTACAATTTTTTTTAACAGTCGCTAATAAATTTTCAATAAC
>JGI26084J50262_1001425_pt1 | contig 13308 bp, 10 predicted proteins | sample SaaInl6LU_22_DNA_FD_50262 | JGI IMG/M metagenome (IMG submission 50262) | reverse complement strand
ACATCTATATTTTTACAGTGTCCTGCTAAAGCTTCATCTATTGAGTTATCAACAACCTCATAAACCATATGATGCAAACCTGTTCCATCATCGGTATCACCAATATACATTCCAGGTCTTTTTCTAACAGCTTCAAGACCTTTTAAAACTTTGATGGAGTCTGCTTGATATGTTGAGTTGTTTTTCATTTTTTTTGTATTGGAAATATAAAATAATTATAGCATTTTTATAAAAAAAAGAGGGAAATTTATTATATTAATACACACAATATTGCTTAATAAACCTTGATTTTAAATGTCTTTTCTATTCTGGCGGAGAGACAGGGATTCGAACCCTGGGTACCTTTAACAGTACACACACTTTCCAAGCGTGCGCTTTAAACCGCTCAGCCATCTCTCCAGTTACTGGTCTTTATTAATTTTAAGCACTCCTATAAATGCTTCTTGTGGTATTTCAACTTTTCCAAACTGTTTTCCTCTAGCTTTTCCTTTTTTCTGCTTATCTAGTAGTTTTCTTTTTCTATCTCTAGCTCCACCACCATGAATTTTTGTTAAAACATCTTTTTTAAAACCCTTAATAGTTTCTCTTGCTATAATTTTTCCTCCAATTGCTGCCTGCACTGGAATCATAAAATTATGACGTGGGATTAAATCTTTTAATTTTTCACATACCTCTCTTCCAACAGTTTGTGCAAAATCTTTATGAACCATCATTGATAAAGCGTCTACTGGCTCAGCATTAACAAGTATTCCTAATTTTACTAAATCTCCCTCTCTATGACCTATGATCTCATAATCAAAACTTGCATAGCCACTAGTCATTGATTTAAGTCTATCATTAAAATCAAAAACAACTTCATTTAGAGGAATTTCATAATTTAAAACCGCTCTATTACCTGAATAACTTAAGTTTGTTTGTACTCCTCTTTTATCCTGACAAACTTTTATAATTGCTCCTAGATATTGATCTGGTGTAATAATTGTTGCTTTAATCCAAGGCTCTTCAATAAATTTGATTAGAGTAGGTTCTGGTAAACTTGAAGGGTTTTGTAACTCTATTATTTCCCCCTTGTTCATATGAACTTTATAAACAACCCCTGGTGTTGTGGTTAATAAATTTATATCAAATTCTCTTTCTAATCTTTCAGTTATAATTTCTAAATGCAAGAGACCTAAAAAACCACATCTAAAGCCAAGACCTAACGCAGATGAAGATTCTGCCTCATATGAAAAACTAGCATCATTTAATTGAAGTTTACCTAAACCATCTTTTAATTTTTGGTATTCAGAGCTGTCAACAGGAAACAAACCACAAAATACAACTGGCTTACTTGGTTTAAATCCAGGTAGTGCTTCTTGAGGTGGTTTAGTTGCATCACAAATAGTATCTCCCACTTTTGTTTCTGATAAAATTTTTATTCCTGTTGTTATAAAACCAATTTCTCCTGCATTTAATTCATTAACATCAGTTGCTTTTGGAGTAAATACACCTACTTTTTCAATTATATATTCTTGGTCAGTAGACATCATTTTAATCTTCATATTTTTTGAAATTTTTCCATTAATAACTCTAACTAGAATAACCACCCCTAAGTAAGTGTCATACCAACTATCAACTAATAAGCATTTTAAATCAGCATCTTTTTCTCCTTCTGGAGCTGGTAGTGACACAATAATTTGTTCTAGAATATCTTCTATACCCTCACCTGTTTTTCCAGAGCAAGGTATGGCATTTTCAGTATCAATACCTATGACTTCTTCTATTTGCTTCTTTGTTTTTTCTAAGTCTGATGCTGGTAAATCAACTTTATTTAGTACAGGTACTATCTCATGCTTGGTGTCTAAAGCTTGATAAACATTAGCCAATGTTTGAGCCTCTACTCCTTGGGTACTATCAACAATTAAAATAGATCCCTCACATGCATACAGAGATCTACTAACTTCATAGCTAAAATCTACGTGTCCTGGAGTATCAATTATGTTTAGAATATACTCTTTACCATCTTTTGCTTTATAATTAAGTTTAACTGTTTGAGCTTTAATAGTTATGCCTCTTTCTCTCTCAATATCCATTGAGTCTAGAACTTGTGCCTTCATTTCTCTTTCGGTTAGACCACCACAACTATGGATTATCCTATCTGCAATTGTTGATTTACCGTGATCAATATGCGCAATGATTGCAAAGTTTCTGATGTGATCAATTTTTGTCATGATTATGATCTAATCTTAGCACCAGTTTTGGATTCAACAGCTGAAATAATAAGTTGATTAATTTTGTTTAAATCATCCTCAGCCAAAGTTTTTTCTAAAGATTGAATAATTACATTTAATGCAATTGATTTTTTACCATCAGGAATATTCGCTCCTTCATAAACATCAAATACTTTGACAGATTTTATTAACTCTTTGTCTACATTAGAGATGGTTTCAATTAATTCTTGAACTTTAAAATTTTTATCTAAAACAAAAGCAAAATCTCTTTCTGATTTTTGAAAATCTGAATATTTATACTGAGTTTTTTGATCTTTTAATGATTTTTTTGGCTGTTTTAAATTGTCTAAAAATATTTCAAAACCCACTAAAGACTCAACTTTAATATCTAATTTTTTTAATATACCTGGGTGAATATCACCAAAAAAAGCAACTACTTTTTCTTTTCCTTTGTTAAGAAATATTCTTCCTGATTTTCCAGGGTGATAATAGCTTGGTGTTTCATCATCAATATAGAGCTTATCTTTATTATAACCTGCTTCAACTAAACTTTTGATAACATCACTTTTAACATCAAACACATCTATTAATCTTTCTTTTTCCAGCCAGCTCTGCCTAGCCAATTTTCCTGATCTTAATCCAGTAGCCACTGTCTGTTGCTCTCCTGGCTCAGATCCTAAAAAAGTTGGACCTATTTCAAAAAATGACAAATCTTTAAATCCTCTTCCTAAATTCTTATTCAAATGAATTATCAAATTAGAAAAAATTGAACTTCGCAAAACGTTCAAATCAGAACTTATAGGATTAATTATTTTAATTTCTTTGTTATTTTCAATGAATAGTTGATTAATTTTACTGTCGGTAAAAGACCATGTNATAGCTTCAAAATACCCCTTAGAAGCAATAGATCTTTGTAAAAAATGAAATAATTTTTGTTTTAAATTTAATGTTTGTTTTTTTCTAACTTTTTCNGGTTCAATAATTTTAATTTGATCATAGCCCTTAATTCTTACAAGTTCTTCTACCACATCAACTTCNTNTGAAATATCTGGTCTCCAAGATGGTATAACNACATCTAGCATTCCCTTGTTTTCTTTAATTTCAAATCCNAGGTTATCTAAGATTTTTATCATTTCTTTTANATCAATATTAAATCCAGTAATTTTTTCAAACAAAGAAGGATCAAATTTTAATGATTTTTTTTTAACATCTTNAATTTTTTGAATATCAAATTCACTAACTTCACCGCCACATATTTCNTGTATTAAATTAGCTGCTCTTTCAAGTCCTTGNTCAATTGATAATGGATCAATACCTCTTTCAAATCTAAATTTTGCATCCGTATCTATATTCAAGATTTTAGATGATTTTCTGATTGATCGTGGACTAAAGTAAGCAGACTCAATTAACACATTCTTTGTATCTAGTTCAGTTCCAGTTCTTGTGCCTCCTATTATGCCTCCAAGACCTAATACNCCTGACGCATCTGATATGACACACATCTCATCCTCTAATTTATACTCCTTATTATCTAATGCTTCGAATGTTTCACCTTTTTTAGAATTTCTTACAACTATTCCTTTATCTATTTTATCAACATCATATGCATGAAGTGGTCTATTCAAATCAAACATTACATAATTTGTAATATCAACTATTGCCGAAATAGGTTTTTGGCCTAGAGCAATTATTTTGTCTTTTAGCCACTCTGGACTTTCAGTATTTTTTACTCCTTTAATTAAACAACTACCAAAGGATATNCATGCTTGATTTTTTTCATTTTCAATTTTTACACTAATTGTTTGTTTATTTTTTTTATCAAGTTTTTTTTCTTTTTGATTTATTAATCTTCCTGCGCCTGCAGCAGCTAAATCTCTTGCTATTCCTCTAACCCCTAAGCAATCTGCTCTATTTGGTGTAATAGAAATATCAATTACATTTAAATTTTTTTTTGGAAAATAATTTTCTCCTACTTTTTTGTTATATTTTTCTGGTAAAAGCTCTGTTATGCCATCACTTTCGTTTGATAGATTAAGTTCAGATTCTGAACAAAGCATTCCATATGAGGTTACACCTCTTATTTTGCTTACCACCAATTTCATTTGACTTTTTGGCACTACAGCGCCAGGAGGAGCATAAATTGTTAATAAACCCTCTTTAGCATTTGGAGCTCCACAAACAACTTTTACTGGTTTGCCCGAACCTATATCAACATCACATACTCTAAGCCTATCTGCATCAGGATGCTTTTCAGCCTTCAGAATTTTAGCAATTACAAATTGATCAAGCTCTCCTGATTGACTATCAACACCCTCTACTTCTAAACCAATATCTGTAAGTTTATCGATGATTTGATTTTCATTAAGTTTGGTATCTAAATGATCTTTGAGCCATGCTGTTGTAATCTTCATCGGCTTAAGCCCCTATAGTTTGTTGGGACATCTATTGGATCAAATCCAAAATGATTTAGCCATCTATAGTCACAATCAAAAAAGGCTCTTAAATCATTAATGCCATATTTCAACATTGCGAGCCTATCTATTCCTATTCCAAATGCATAACCTTGGAATTCATCAGGGTTTACTTTAACATTTTTTAAAACATTGGGATGAACCATTCCACAACCTAAAACTTCTAGCCATTTATCACCTTCCCCAATTACTATTTTTCCATCTTTTATTTCATAACCAATATCAACTTCTGCAGATGGCTCTGTAAATGGGAAATGACTAGGTCTAAATCTCATTTTAATTTTATCAACCTCAAAAAACTCTTTAATAAAATAATTTAAGCATCCTTTTAAATGCCCCATATTTATATTTTTATCAATATGTAGTCCTTCAACTTGATGAAACATTGGAGTATGAGTTTGATCGCTGTCAGATCTATATGTTCGCCCTGGCGCTATTATTTTAAAAGGTGGTTTATCATTAAGCATTGTTCTAATTTGAACTGGTGAAGTATGTGTTCTTAAAAGTAGCTCTTTTGTATCATCTAGATAAAAAGTATCATGCATATCTCTNGCAGGATGGTTATCAGGTGTATTTAACGCAGTAAAATTATTATATTCATTTTCAACATCTGGTCCCTCTTCTACACTAAAACCAATTTCTGAAAAAATTGAAGAAATTTCATCTATAACTTGAGATACAGGATGAATTTTTCCCTGAACAAAAGGTCTCTCTGGTAAAGTTATATCTATTTTTTCTTTTTCTAATTTTTTGTTAATCTCTTTTTTTTCAATATCATCAATTTTTATAGTAATTAAATTTTCAANTTCACTTTTGACTAAGTTTAAATCTGATGCAAATTTTTTTCTTTCTTCTTCTGCTAATTTTCCAAGCTGTTTAAATTGCGAGCTGATTAACCCAGTTTTACCAAATAGTTCTGTTTTAATTTGATTAACTTGATTTAAATCCAAATTTTCTTTTAACTTTAAAAGAAATTCATCTTTTATTTTTTTAATATCAGACATATTGAGAGATTATTTCTTCACCGAAGAAAAACAATAGTGAAGATTAATTTAGTGCCGATTGAGCTTTTTGAACGATCGTTTTAAAGGCTTCTGGGCTATCGTATGCTATTTCAGCTAGTATTTTTCTATCTAACTTAATTCCACATTTAGTTAAACCATTAATAAATTTTGAATAAGTTATTCCTTCAGATCTAACACCTGCATTAATTCTTTGTATCCATAAAGATTTAAATTCTCTTTTTTTAGTTCTACGATCTCTGTATGCATATTGCATAGCTTTTTCCATAGCTTGCTTTGCAACTCTTATAGTGCTTTTTCTTCTGCCCCATTGACCTTTGACAGCTTTTAAAACTTTTTTATGTTTTGCGTGACTTGTTACGCCTCTTTTTACTCTAGCCATTTTATCCTCTTAAACTGTAAGGCATGTATGATTTAACTATTTTGCCATCTTGTTTTGACATAGCAGTCGTGCCTCTTAATTTTCTAATTTGTGAATTTGTTCTTTTTATCATACCATGTCTCTTTCCAGCTTGAGCCATCATAACTTTCCCTGTAGCTGAGATTTTAAATCTTTTTTTTGCTGAACTTTTAGTTTTTAATTTTGGCATAATTCTGCGGACTTATACAAATATTGGAATGGATTTACAACCTCTATTAAGCCTTATAAAGGCTGAATAACCATGATCATTTGCTTACCATCAAACTTTGGGTGCAATTCAACTTTGCCAATATCTTGCATATCAGCTTTTATTTTATCCATTAATTCTCTACCTAGGTGTGAGTGTTGTAGCTCTCTACCCTTAAATCGTATTGTAAATTTTACCTTGTCACCTTTTCCAATAAATTTTTTAGCATTTTTAACTTTAAAATCATAATCATGAGTTTCTGTAACTGGTCTCATTTTAATTTCTTTTAATAAAACTATTTTTTGTTTCTTTTTAGCAACATTTGCTTTTTTTTGAGCATCATATTTAAATTTACCCATATCAATAATTTTACATACAGGTGGTTTTGCGTTTGGAGCTATTTCAATTAAATCCAATCCTTGCTCTTTAGCCATTGATATGGCTTCATTTGTATTTATGATTCCTATATTTTCACCATCGCTTCCAATTACTTGAACCTCAGGTGAAGAAATTCTATTGTTAGATCTTGGACCTTTATCTTTAGTTCTTCTTTGAAAATAATTTTGTTTAAAATCTGCCACTTAGTTTGAGGATGCTTTGTTTAAAGCTGAGAAAGTTTCTAAGAATAAGTTTAATTCCATATTTTCTTGTTTGTTCGTATCCAATCTTCTAATCGTTACTGAGTTACTGTCAACTTCTTTTTTTCCACAAATCAATAAAAGTGGTATTTTTGATAGTGAATGTTCTCTAATTTTATAATTTAAGTTATGGTTTTTTAAATCTACCTCAGAGCTTATGCCTGCATTATTAATTTTTTCATTTACTTCTTTTGCATAAGAATCAAATTCCTCTGAAATTGGAATTACAACAGCTTGTAAAGGAGCTATCCAAAATGGAAATTTGCCTGCATAATTTTCTATAAGAATTCCAATAAATCTTTCTAATGATCCAAATAACGCCCTATGAAGCATTACAGGAATTTTTTTAGTTCCATCTTTATCAACAAAAGAAGCATCTAATCTTCCTGGTAAATTAAGGTCTACTTGTAAAGTTCCACATTGCCAATCCCTACCAATAGCATCTCGTAAAACAAATTCAATTTTTGGACCATAGAATGCTCCCTCTCCTTTATTAATTGTGTATTGAAGCTTTGAAGCTTTAACTGCATCTAATAAAGCTTTTTCAGCTTTGTCCCAAACATTATCATCACCAACTCTTAAGTCTGGTCTATCTGAGTATTTTAATATTACATCTTCAAATCCAAGATCTTTATAAATATCTAAAATTAAATTAGTAACAATCAAACATTCTGATGTAATTTGATCTTCTGTGCAAAAAATATGAGCATCATCTTGAGTAAAAGCTCTAACTCTTAAAAGTCCATGTAAAGCACCTGAAGGCTCATATCTGTGTACTTTTCCAAATTCTGAAATTCTTAAAGGAAGATCTCGGTAACTTTTTAATCCTTGATTAAAAACTTGTACGTGACCTGGGCAATTCATTGGTTTTATTGCAAATATTTTTTCATCTGGTGTTTGAGAAGTATACATATGCTCTCCATATTTTTCCCAGTGGCCAGATTTTTCCCAAAGAGATCTATCTAAAATTTCAGGAGTGTTCACTTCTTTGTAGCCAGCTTTTTCTTGTCTAGCTCTCATATATGCAACTAATTTTTGAAATAACTTCCAACCTTTTTCATGCCAAAATACTGATCCTGGACTTTCTTCCCTAAAGTGAAATAAATCCATTTCTTTTCCAAGTTTTCTGTGGTCTCTTTTTTCTGCTTCTTCTATTCTTTTTAAATATTCATCTAAATCTTTTTGTGATGCCCAACTTGTTCCATAAATTCTTTGCAACATTTCATTATTTGAGTCACCTCTCCAATAAGCCCCTGATACCTTTGTTAATTTAAAGTACTTACCAATTTTTCCCGTTGAAGACAGATGAGGGCCTCTGCATAAATCATGCCAGTCTCCATGAAAATATATAGAAACATCTTCACCCTGTGGAATACTTTCAATAATTTCAGCCTTGTATATTTCCCCTTTATCTTTGAAATGAGATATGGCTTTATCTCTTTTCCAAACTTCTCTTGTAGTTGGAACATCTCTATCAACAATTTCTTTCATTTTATTTTCAATTTTATTTAAATCATCTTCTGTAAAGGGTTCTTTTCTTGAAAAATCATAATAAAATCCATTTTCTATAATTGGACCAATTGTAACTTGTGTTCCAGGAAAGAGTTCTTGAACTGCCATTGCAGTTATATGGGCCGTATCATGACGAATAGTTTCTAAACCTTCTTTATCTTTTGAAGTAAAAATTTTAACTGAGCAATCTTTATCTAAAACAAAACTTAAATCCTTAAGCTCTTCATTAACACTAATAATAGTTGCCTGCTTTGATAAAGATTTACTAATCTTTTCAGCAACCTCAAGTCCTGTTACTTTATTTGGAAATTCAATAGTGTTTCCATCTGGCAATGTTATTAATGGCATTTAATTCAATAATTTTTTGTATTCTGAATATGTAGAAAAACACATTTTTTCAACATTAAATTTTTTAATTATATTTTTTCTACCTTCTATACCAATAGATTTCAATCTAGATTCGTCTAATTGTAAGACTTCTATTATTTTTTTACTCAAAGCTTCTGCATTACCAGACTGAAATAAAAAACCTGTCACGTTATCAATAATAGTTTCGTTAGATCCCCCAATATCACTTGCTATTATTGGTTTTTCCATTGATTGAGCTTCAACTGCTACCCTTCCAAAAGCTTCAGGTTCTACTGAGGCTGAAACAACAATGTCTGATATTTTATAGGCTAACGGCATATTTTTACAATGTTCTATAAATTTTAACTGACTAGTTAGCCTATATTGCTCAGCCAATCTTTTAATTTTTTTGGTATAAATGTCTCTTCCTTGATCGCTACCCAAAATAATAGCATTAAAAGACTCATACCCCAGTTCTTTATTAACAAGATTTAATGCCTCAATAAATGTCTCCTGACCTTTCCAAGCAGTTAACCGACCTGGCATTAGGATCGTTTTTTTATTTCTATCAACTTCCCAATCTGAAATAAGTCTGTTTTCTTCACTGTCTAAAATTGTTGATAATTCAAAATAATCGACATTAATTCCCCTAAAAATTACTAAGAATTTTTTTTTTAAATCTAAATATTTTGAATAATTTTGATTAATATGTGAAAAAATAAAATTTGATCCTGCTATTATTAAATCTGATCTAACCATTACTGAATTATAGAATTTTTTAATTGAGTTTTTAAAATTATAAGTACCATGAAAGGTTGTAACAAACTTTCTTCTTGTAATTTTTGTTGCAAACAAACAAGACCAAGCTGGAGCACGACTTCTTGCATGAACAATAGATATATTATTTAGTAAAATAATAAAAATCAAAGCTATTGAATTAAAGAGCATTAAAAATGGATTTTTACTATGGACGGGAAGTTTTATTACTTTTACTTTTTTTTTATCAATAAATTTTAATAACTCTCCTCCACTAGTTACTATATAAGAACCACAATTATTTTCTGGTAAATAGTGTGCAAGATCGTAACAGCCTGTTTCCGCACCCCCATATCCAAGTTTAGGAATTACTTGCAGTACTTTTAATTCTGAAGACATTTGATAGAACTATATATTAAGAATTAATTCTAATAAACTTATATGAATAAATTTAAATACATTAAGATCCTTAATAACAAGCAAATAAGATACTTAAGTAAGGAATATAGAGATAATCTTTATATTGTTTTTTTACATGGTTTTATGTCAAACATTGAAGGTGAAAAACCTCAAGCAATACAAAAATTTGCAAAAAAAAATAAGCTTGGTTTTCTTGCTCTTGAATATTCTGGTCATGGAAAATCCTCAGGAAAATTTACCAAGGGAAATATCACACAATGGTCAAAAGAAGTTGAAATAGTAATAAAAAAAATAGTTAAAAAAAATAAATTTATCTTAGTTGGTTCAAGTATGGGAGCGTGGCTCTCCTTAAATCAATTTAAATATTTTAAAGATCAAATTAAAGGTTTTTTAGGAATTGGTTCAGCTCCAGAGTTTTTACAAAACCTAATGTGGAAAAAATTTACAAAAAAAATGAAGAATGAAACTATAAAGAAAGGAATTTATAACTTAAAACATGGTAATTATGAGTATCCGATCACTTATCAGTTAATAAAAGATGGTAGAAAAAATAAAATTTTGAATAAAAAGATTAAATCTAAAATCAATGTAACTATGATTCATGGAAGTAAAGATGAAGTTGTTCCAATAAGTTATTCTAGAAAAGTTCTTAAGTTATTTACTAAAGCTAATAAAAAATTAGTGATAATAAAAAATGGTGATCACAGCTTATCAAGTAAACGAGGTTTAAAAAAAATACTCTTAGAGCTAAATAAAATTACAACTAATATGGTTTAATCCTTCGATATAGCTTGGAAATTTTAAATTATAATCAAAATAANTTTTCATCTTTTTGTTGCTAACTTTTTTAGACTCATTATAAAAATTTTTCAACATCTCACNTTTAATTTGGTCAACTTCAATTTTTTCGATATTTTCAATATTTAATATTTTTGCTCCAAATAAAGTAACCTCTTCAGATGTAGANGGTTTATCATCAGATAGATTATATATTTCTCCTGACTTAAATTTTGATAAAGATTTAAATAATATATTTGAAATATCATCTACATGAATTCTAGAAAAAAAATGATTTTTTTTGTTGATCAATTTCACGCCTCCTGATTTTAGACGTATTAAAATATTTTTTTCATTAGAATAAATTCCAGATAACCTAAATATCTGAATTGGTATTTTCTTATTTTTTTCTAAAGAAAACCATGCATTTTCAGCTTTCAATCTTGCAATACCATTATTTGAAATTGGGTTTGTTTTGCTATTTTCATTAACCCACTCTCCCTTATGATCACCATAAATACTAGTGGCTGATAAGTATGTTATCCATTTTACTTTGGAGCTTTCTATAAATTTAGAAAAATTTTTTATAACTAAATCTTCTTGATTTTCTGGTGGTATAGAAACTAAGATATGATCTGCTTCTTTTAATTTTACAACTAAATTTTGATCAAATTTTTCACTATTAAATAGATAGCTATTATAATTAATACCATTGAATGTTTTTTTTGAAGACTCACTTCTAGAGGTTGCTGACAAATTAATATTATACTGCTCAACACTAAGCTTCTTTATAAAATTTTTTGCTACTTGGCCAAAACCAAAACAAAAAATATTTATATCCTTCATTTTAACTAACTTCTTTTATAATAGATTTTAAACTTATTGGGTTTTTTAGCTTATCAATCATTTCTTTTGGACAAACTTGAATAAAATTAGAAATTTCTCTATCAAAATTTTCTATAATCTTTTTAGAAAAATCTGAATTTGTCTCCTGGTGATGCTCTTGAACTAAATTTTTTAAATAAGTTATCCAATAATCTGTTTCTGGCGTTTGCCATACTACAGTCTCTGGGTTTACTTTTTTATCAAATTTCTTATTTATATCGTAAATAAACGCCATTCCGCCAGTCATTCCAGCTCCAAAATTGTCTCCTACATCGCCTAGAATTACAACTGTGCCACCAGTCATATATTCACAAGCATTAGAATCGCATCCTTCAATAACTGAAATTGATCCTGAATTTCTTACAGCATACCTTTCTCCAGCTTGACCTGCTGCAAAAAGTTTTCCAGATGTTGCTCCATACAAAACTGTATTTCCTATTATGGTATTCTCATGTGAAACTAGATTACTTTCGTCTGGAAGTTTAACTACGACTGTTGCGCCTGATAAACCTTTGCCAACATAATCATTAGCATCACCTTTTAAAATAAGTTTTAAGCCTTTTATTGCAAATGCACCAAATGACTGTCCAGCTGACCCTTTAAACTTTAAAGATAAAAAGCCATCTTCTAGTTTTTCAGATCCATATTTTTCATAAAGATGATTAGAAATTCTTGTTCCAACTGTCCTATGAGTATTTTTAATAATATATTCCTTTTCAATAATTTTTACTTTTCCAATTTGTTCTTTAATTTCAGGTAAAATTTCTTGATCCAAAGTATCTGGAACAGAATTTATTTCTGGAACTGTACAGTATCTTGTGTTCTCACCAGCATCTGTTTGAACAAATAAAGGGTTAAGATCTAAATCATCTAAGTTTGGTGAAGCTTTACTTACCTGTCTTAATAAATCAGTCCTACCAATTATTTCATTTAATGATTTAAATCCTATTTGTGCTAAAATTTCTCTTACTTCCTCAGCTATAAATTTAAATAAGTTGACTACCTTTTCTGGCGTACCAGAAAATTTTTCTCTTAGTTTTTCATCTTGAGTACAAACTCCAACTGGACATGTGTTTGAGTGACACTGTCTAACCATTATACATCCCATAGCTACTAAAGCTGTAGTAGCTACTCCATATTCTTCTGCTCCCATCATGGCTGCAATAACAACATCTCTTCCTGTTTTAATTCCACCATCTGTTCTTAGAGTAACTTTATGCCTTAAATTATTTAAAGTTAAAACTTGATTAGCTTCAGTTAATCCCATCTCCCAAGGTATCCCCACATATTTAACACTTGTTTGCGGTGTAGCTCCTGTTCCTCCATTATGTCCAGAAATTAAAATTATATCTGCTTTAGCTTTAGCTACTCCAGCTGCGATTGTTCCTATGCCAGAGGATGCTACTAATTTTACACCAACTCTTGCTTTTGGATTGGCTTGTTTAAGATCATAAATTAATTGAGCTAAATCCTCGATAGAATAAATATCATGGTGAGGTGGTGGTGATATTAAGGTTACACCCGGTGTTGAATGTCTTAATTTGGCAATTTCTTCTGTAACTTTAAAACCTGGTAATTGACCTCCCTCACCAGGTTTTGCTCCTTGTGCAATTTTAATCTCTATTTCGTTACAGTTATTTAGATATTTAAGTGTTACTCCA
>JGI26084J50262_1001424_pt1 | contig 13314 bp, 13 predicted proteins | sample SaaInl6LU_22_DNA_FD_50262 | JGI IMG/M metagenome (IMG submission 50262) | reverse complement strand
ATATTGGGGCTGGCGAATTGCCAAGCCACCTCGACATCATCCAGCAAGAATGCCTCCAGCTGGTTCTGGATCGTTCTTTCAATATCGGCATTCGGGGCAAGCCTCTCTTGGGCATGGGCCACGCCAGCTGCCAAGCTGCATATCAAAACAAGAAAAAACCGCCGCATCTGAACCTCCACGCTTCACTGTTACAAAGTGAAACGTAGAAGCCCAAAGCAGGCGGTCAATTCACAGCCCCGTCAAATCAGGCCTTCACAAGTTTGCCTGCAAGGCCATCCTCGATCAAAGCGATGGTTTCTGGGATGCCGTAAAGCGCGATGAAACCGCCGAAACGTGGGCCTTGGCTTGCCCCCATCAGCACTTCGTAAAGCGCCTTGAACCAATCACGCAGAGGGTCAAACCCGTGGTCCTTGCCAACGGCGAAAACGATGGTCTGAAGGGCTTCATCCTCCAGCCCGCCATCATAGTCTTTGAGACGCTCGACCAAATCCTGCATCGCTGCACGCTCTTTTTCATCGGCGAGGCGGAAGGTTTTGTTCGGCTTCACGAAGTCATTGTAATAGCGCACAGCAAAACCCGCCGCCTGATCCAGATCAGGGTTCGTCTCGGCTGACGCCTCGGGCGCGTAGCGGCGGATGAAGCCCCAAAGGGTCTCCTTGTCCTCGGCACCCGACACGCTGGCAAGGTTGAGCAGCATCGCAAAGGACACAACCATCGTCGAGACAGGCACCTCACCATCATGAATATGATGGACAGGGTTGGCCAATTGCTGCGTGGCGTCTTGCGTGTGATAGGCCCGCAATTGCTGGTGATATTCATCTACGGCCTTGGGGATGACATCAAAATACATCCGCTTGGCGGTCTTGGGCTTGAGATACATGAAATAGCTCAGGCTTTCTGTCGAGGCATAGCTCAGCCATTCATCAATCGAGATACCATTGCCCGACGATTTGGAGATTTTCTGCCCCTGATCATCAAGGAACAATTCATAGGTGAAATGCGCAGGCGCGGGCGTTCCAAGGATTTTACAGATCGCGTCATAGATCGGCGTATTGGTGGAATGATCCTTGCCATACATCTCGAAATCGACACCCAATGCGGCCCATCTGGCGCCAAAATCGGGTTTCCATTGCAATTTTACGTTGCCGCCCGTGACAGGCAGCGTCCATTCGCGCCCGTCTTCATCATCGAAGGTGATCGTGTAATCACTCGCATTCACCTCCTTCATCGGCACGTAAAGCACACGCCCCGTTTCGGGATGGATCGGCAGGAAGATCGAATAGGTCTGGCGGCGCTCTTCCCGAAGGGATTTCAACATCACCTTCATGATCGCGTCATATTGCTCAACGGCGCGTTTCAGAACCTCGTCGAACTGGCCCGATTTGTAGAANTCAGTCGCGGAATAGAATTCATAATCGAAGCCAAAAGTATCAAGGAACCGCCGCAGCATNGCGTTATTGTGATCGCCAAAGCTGTCATGGGTCCCGAACGGATCAGGCACGCTGGTCAGCGGTTTTTGCAAATGCTCCTGCAACATCTCTTGGTCCGGCACATTGCCTGGAACCTTGCGCATGCCATCCAGATCATCTGAGAAACAGATCAGGCGCGTTGGAATATCCGAGATAAGCTCGAACGCGTTGCGGATCATTGTGGTGCGCAAAACCTCGCCAAAAGTGCCAATATGCGGCAGGCCCGAGGGGCCATAGCCCGTCTCGAACAGCACATAGCCTTTTTCAGGCGGGGCTTTCTCGTAACGTTTGAGAACAGCACGCGCCTCTTCAAAGGGCCAAGCTTTGGAGTTCATCGCAACGTCACGCAAATCCGACATTTTCCTCATCCATTCTTTTTCAGCAGCACCTTGCCGCATGGGCTGTGCACCTATTGCGGCTAGGCCTCGGGGTCAATATTCTCTAAGCATTCAGTTAGCCCTCCAAGGAGAGAGATTATGAGTTCGACAACAAGCCTTTCATCCCAAGATGCCCTTGTTGCCCTCATGGTGGCGGTCTCTGCCTCGGATGAACGCATCGGCACGGCCGAACTGGTCGCGATTGAACAGATCGTCAATCATATGCCCATTTTCGCGGATTATGATGCCGACCGCATGCGCCGTGCATCGGCCATGGTGTTCGAGCTGTTCGAGGATGAAGACGGGTTAGATGCCTTTTTTGGCCTGATCAAAACGGCCCTGCCCGAACGCCTGAACGAAACGGCATATGCATTGGCCTGTGATGTTGCAGCCGCCGATGGCCTTCTTGGCCAGTCCGAGCTGCAAATGCTGATGGAAATCCGCTATCAGCTCGATATCGACCGCCTTGCCGCCGCAGCGATTGAACGTGGCGCGCGGGCGCGTCACATGACGCTCTGATCGGCTAGCCGTAAACTCCAGCCCATCTTTCAATCAAGCTTTGCTGAAGCCGCCTTGCGCGGCGGCTATAACTGCGCCCTCCTTGGGGGCGTTCGACCTCGTCGGGGTTCAGCGCCTCGCGCCTTGGAAGATCAGCGCAGAACACCGCAAAAGCGATCACACGACCAGTCGGGGCCTGCGCATAGCCTGCCAGTGCCGAGACGAAGTTCAATGTGCCCGTTTTGGCCGAGACCTGAACGGGGTGATCGGAAACCGCAGCTCCATCGGCATCCCGCATGACATGATTGCGCATCAAACCCCGCAATGCCCCCTCAGGCCCTGCCGCAATCAGGCATCGCACCATATCGGCGGCCGTTATTCGGCTGTCAGGCCCAAGCCCCGAATGATCAACAAAGGCAGGCCGCCGCGCACCCAGGCGCTGCACCATCCAATCCGACATCATGCCTGCCGATTGTGTCAGGGTTTCAGGCTGTGCCCCGCCGGCAATGCTGGCCGTAAGGCCCAATGTTTCGGCGGTAAGGTTGGTCGACCACCTCAACATATCGCGCGTCATCTCATCCAAGGGCGGGCTTGTCTGATCTACCATCACCAAGCCATCTTGCGGGGCAATCGCGGCAATATCAGGCCCATCCAGAACAATCCCATGCGAGCGCGCCAAAATCTGGAATACCTCGGCGGCATAGAGCGCAGGGTCACGAACAGGCAGCCAGCGCGACCCGCCATTTCCCAAAGCCGCGCGGGCGACCGTCCAATCCTCACGCCCCTCAGCCGCGTCATAGGTATAGACGGGCGCATCCCGATCAGCCACGCGCATCCTTTGCCGCGTCACACCGGGCCTGATCCGTTCCGAGCGCGCATCCATCCTGACGGTGTAATCCCCTGCCTCACGCAGCCATTCAAAATGCACGCGATTGAAATTCAGGTTCAGCCCCGAAATCGCAGGGTTATAGCCGACATGATCAGGCTGGGAGGAATCGATCTCATAGATATAGGGCAAGGCGGTGGAGACCACTTTCAACCGCCCCGTCACTTCGCGCAAACCCGTCGCCCTGAGCGCGCGGGCCATGTCATTGATCTTGTCGGTATCGAGAACAGGATCACCACTGCCGATCAGATAGAGATCACCGCGCAGCCGCCCGTTCTCGATCACTCCATCGGCCTGAATCTGCGATCTGAACCGATGCCCCGCCCCGAGCTTGTCCAGAGCATAAAGCGCAGTCATCGCCTTGGCAGTACTTGCAGGCGGCATTGGCAAAACGGGGTTATACACCTCCAAGACCTCGCCCGTGCGCGCATCTGCCGCCAAAGCCGAGACACGCCCACCCAAAGCGGCTTCGGCAACCAAGCCCTCGACGGAAGGAAAGCGGCGCAAGCCGATGGCGTCAGGTCGCAGGAATGGCCTTGGCGATATCTCGGGCGGCGCGGCCCAAGCCTGCCCCGCCGTCACAGCGGCTGCGCCCGCCAAGAACTCACGCCTTGAAACCATTCGTTTTCGACCTTTCCCCAACAGGTGCAACTAAAGCGCAGCTGGGAAAATGGCTCAAGCCCTTCTCATAGAATAATGGGCCTAGCGCACCCAATCCCCCTGCGCCCGAATACGGGTGGAGGACATATTGACCATCGGCATATTCAGAAAACACCAAGCGGGCGTATCCGAGAAGGCCAACCGATCAGCCGCCAAAGCGGGCAGTTTGTATTCGCGGTAGACCTGCGCAGCCTTGCCCATCCGCGCCGAAATTCGCTGCCCGGGGCGGGCCAAGACACCGACAGGCACGGTTTCCATGATCCAGTCCCAATCCTGCCAGAGATGGAATTGCGCCAGATTATCGGCCCCCATCAGCCAGACAAACCGCACACCTGGATAAAGCGCGATCAGGCGGCGCAGGGTTTCAGCCGTATAACGGGTCTGCAGGCGGGCCTCCAGATCGGTAACCTCAATGCGGGGATGCTTTACCAAATCGCGCGCGGCCTGCATGCGGCGGTCCAACGGGGCGGGCCCTTCGGATTTGAGCGGGTTTCCAGGACTCACAAGCCACCAGACACGATCAAGCCCGAAGCGTTTGAGCGCTTCACGACTAACATGCACATGGCCCGCATGCGGCGGATCAAAAGACCCTCCGAACAGGCCCACGCTCATCCCGTGGCGGGCATATGGCAATCCGTGGCGCAAAGCGGCCCTCCAACTTTCATCACGCGGCTCTAGCATGCGGTTAATCTCTCGCAAAGCGGGGAGTGGAAAAACACCACCGCGCCCGATTGCCCCCAAGCCCGCAGACGCATACATATCGGGAAATTGAATTTACCCGACGGAGCAGGATCACATGGCCTCGTATCAGTATGTCTATCACATGGATGGTGTCTCCAAGACCTATCCCGGCGGCAAGAAATGCTTTGAAAATATCCGCCTGAGCTTTTTGCCAGGTGTGAAAATCGGTGTCGTTGGCGTCAACGGTGCGGGTAAATCCACGCTGCTGCGGATCATAGCAGGCTGGGACAAGGATTTCAGCGGCGAAGCTTGGGCAGCAAAAGATGCCAAAGTCGGTTACCTCCCGCAGGAGCCGCAGCTCGATGAAACGCTGTGCGTGCGGGACAATGTCATGCTCGGTGTGGCCGAGAAGAAAGCCAAGCTTGATCGTTTCAACGAATTGGCCATGAACTATTCCGACGAGACCGCCGATGAGATGGCAGCCCTTCAGGACGAGATCGACAGCAACAACCTGTGGGATCTCGACAGTCAGGTTGATGTCGCGATGGAGGCCCTGCGCTGCCCCCCAGATGAGGCGATGCCCGCCAATCTTTCGGGTGGTGAAGCGCGCCGTGTTGCGCTGTGTAAATTGCTGCTCGAAGCGCCTGACATGCTGCTGCTCGACGAACCGACCAACCACCTTGATGCGGAAACCATCGCGTGGCTTCAGCAACATTTGATCGACTATAAGGGCACCATCCTTTGCGTCACGCATGACCGTTATTTCCTTGACGATATTACAGGCTGGATTCTGGAACTCGATCGCGGGCGCGGTATTCCCTATGAGGGGAACTACTCCGCTTGGCTGGAACAAAAAGCCAAACGTCTTGAGCAGGAAGCCCGCGAGGACAGCTCGCGCCAGAAGACGCTTGAGCGCGAACTTGAATGGATCAGGCAAGGTGCCAAGGCCCGTCAGGCNAAACAGAAAGGCGCGTATCAACGCCTATGAGGATCTGGCCTCGCAATCCGAGCGCGACAAGATCACCCGCGCGCAGATCGTCATCCCCAATGGTCCGCGCTTGGGCCAGAAGGTGATCGAGGTTGAGAACCTCAAAAAGGGCTATGACGACAAATTGCTGATCGAAGACCTCAGCTTTGCGCTGCCTCCGGGTGGTATTGTTGGTGTGATCGGTCCGAACGGCGCGGGTAAATCCACGCTGTTCCGTATGCTCACCGAGAACGAGACGCCTGATGGCGGCACGCTGGAATATGGCGATACGGTGAAACTCGCCTATGTCGACCAATCCCGCGACGCACTCGACCCGAACACCACCGTTTGGGAGGAAATCTCGGGCGGCGCGGAAGTGATCGAATTGGGCGATGCCTCGATGAACAGCCGCGCCTATTGCTCGGCCTTCAACTTCAAAGGCGGCGACCAGCAAAAGAAAGTGGGGCTTTTGTCAGGCGGTGAACGCAACCGCGTGCATATGGCCAAACTGCTGAAATCCGGCGGCAATGTGTTGCTGCTCGACGAACCGACCAATGATCTGGATGTCGAAACCCTACGCGCGCTCGAAGACGCTCTGACCGATTTCGCGGGCTGCGCCGTGGTCATCAGCCACGACCGTTTCTTCCTTGACCGGATCTGCACCCATATCCTCGCCTTCGAGGGCGAAGCGCATGTGGAATGGTTTGAAGGTGGCTTCACCGATTACGAAGAAGACAAAAAGCGCCGCCTCGGCGCAGATGCGCTGGAACCAAAGCGGGTCAAATACAAAAAATTCGTGCGCTAGGCTGGCTCAGCGAAGCTGATAGAAAGGGCCGTTCTGAATGGGGCGGCCTTTTTGTGTAGGTGATACGCACCACGCCGCGAATGGCTGGTTTGAGCCCAAAGCGGACCTGTTAATTTTGTGCAGGTGCGCGCGCTGCGTGAAAATTGCTGCGTCAGCGTAACTTTCTACGCCGCTGCACGGCGGGGAAACCGGTCATTCATGCGAACCGCTGCGAGAATGAGGCGCCAAAGGATGAAGTCGCGGACAAAGTTACTGTTCCAGCATATCAACGCGTGGTCTGCTTCAGATCCATTGCCGACATTTGAAGCTTGTCTGAATCTCTTTCCAGAAGACTGCCGAGCTTTTGGGTTTGGAAGACAGGTGCCTCAGTTCGCGCTTTCTTCTCCGAGCACTTTTCGCGCGACCCGAAAGCACTCGAGGCCTTGTGGCACGCCGCAGTATATCGCGATAACGTGAATGATTGCGCGAATTTCTTCTTTGGTCACACCATTGTTCAGCGCGCCGCGACAGTGAAGTTCCCACTCGGTCATCTTGCCCAAAGCGCCGATCATGGACAGGTTCATCATCGAGCGGGTCTTGGCGTCGATTGTGTCATCGCCCCAGCCAAAACCCCAGCACCATGCTGTCATCGCTTCCTGAAACGGCTGCGTAAAGTCGTCGGCCGCAGCGAGGTTTTTCTCGACATACTCTGCGCCAAGGGTCGCCTTGCGTTGCGCCAATCCTTTCAGGAATAGATCTTCGTCAAATGCAGTCATGTCGGTATCCTTGATTGTTGGCAGGTTATGTTTCAGGCAGGCCATCAACGATGACGATGTTCGCGATGCAAGCGCCTGACCGCTCGTTCCGCGCGGCCATGTATTCGGGTGAATTATAGCAGGCCAAGGCCTGCGCTTTGCTTTCAAACTCCACAATAACGTGCCGTTGCCATGCCTCACCCTCCAGCGGTGTCGCGTCACCGCCGCGCACAAGGAAGCGCGCGCCATATTTGGCAAAGGCCTCGGGGGCCAATGCTTGATAGCATGCGTAGGTGTCGGGGTCGGTCACGGTAACGAAAGCAATCCAATATCCTTTAGGCATTTGTTTCGGCCCTTTCCTCTTCTTTGCGTAAAAAACGCTGCGCAATTGAGGACGCATCAAAGATATGCGCTTGCACCGCAGCCCTTGCAGCGTCTGCGTCGCGGCTGAGAATTGCCTCATAGATCGTGGTCATATGGTCGATGCCCGGCCTTGGCCTGTCTTTTGCCGACAATGTCAAAACCCGCAGGCGGCTGATCCGCCCGTTCAGGCGCTGCACGATATCCCACGCAATTTCATGACCAGCCTCGGCAAAAATAATCTCGTAGAACCATGTCGTTGCGCGCATGACGCCAATCCATTCGGCCTCGTTCATGGTGGTGTTAATCGTAGCCAGTGCCTCTCCCAGAGTTGTGGCAAAATTATCATCGTGGCGCTGCGCACAAACCGCGGCGGCAGAACCCTCCAGCTGCTCGCGAATGGCATAGATTTGCTCGGCTTGACCCCAATCCAGGAGAGCCACAATCGGGCCGCGGTTTGGGATGATCTCGACCAGCCCTTCGGCTTCGAGATAGCGGATCGTTTCGCGGATAACTGTACGGCTCACGCCCAGCTGGTCACACAGCGGCCGCTCCACCAGCCGCTCACCGGGTGCAAAATGCCCTTCGATGATAGCGGTGCGCATCCGTTCCTGCACGATATCGCGCAGGGTTTGCGGGGCATGTTCGATTTTGGGCAGGTCGGTTTTTTCAACATTCATACTGATTTCATACGGCTCGGCCGTTTTGGATTCAAGCAATATTGACATATGGTCTGATGGTATACCATGGTATCGAAAGAATCGAATATCCAAAGGAAACCGCCCGTGCCTGCAGACATCAGAAAAACACTTCTTTACGTTGAAAACACGCTTATCGAAGGCGGCAAGGCGGCTGAAAAGCCTTTGGTCCTGATCGCGGCAATGGCAGTCATTCGCAATCCTTGGGCCGGACAGGGCTTTGTCGAAGACCTGTCCCCTGCCATTCGCGATTGCGCGTCGGGCTTGGGAGAGTTGCTGACAAAAATGGTACTGGAGGCTGCGGGCGGCGGTGAGAAGGTTGAAGGCTACGGCAAATCAGCGATTGTCGGGTTGAACGGCGAAGTCGAGCATGCCTCGGCACTGATCCATACGCTTCACTTCGGCAATCACTACCGCAATGCTGTGGGGGCAAAGTCCTATCTGTCGTTTTGCAACACGCGCGGCCCTGCGAACGCGCCGCTGATGATCCCGTTGATGGATAAGAACGATGGTGGTCGCCGCTCCCATTATCTGACGATTCAGACCTCTGTGGCGGATGCGCCTGCGGCGGATGAAATTCTCGTGGCCCTCGGGGCGTCCATCGGGGGCCGCCCGCATCACCGCATCGGTGACCGCTACCAAGACCTAAAGGAGCTGGGCCATGACGTCGACAACCCTGCATCTGTCTAAGTCTGGCGCAACTGTTGCCTGCCGCGCACAAGGCGCTGGCGAGCCGCTTGTTTTGCTGCACGGTGTCGGGATGCAATCGGCGGCCTGGGGGCCGCAGCTTGACGCGTTGCACCACGATTACCGCGTGATCGCCGTTGATTTGCCCGGACATGGCGGCAGTGATCCCTTGCCTCAAGGCAGCACATTGCCCGCGTTTGTTGCGTGGTTGGATGATGTGATCGCAACGCTCAACCTCGGGCCTGTAAACCTTGCAGGCCATTCAATGGGCGCGCTGATCGCGGCTGGCTTTGCCGTGACGCATCCCGACATGACGCGCCGTGTGGCCCTTTTGAACGGGGTCTACCGTCGCGATGATACGGCAGGTGCTGCAGTCCTCGCGCGCGCGGCAGAGATTAAGCGCGGCAAGGTAGATACCCAAACGCCGCTTGCACGGTGGTTTGGCACCTCAACAACAGACACAGATGCCCGCAAACAGGTATCGGATTGGCTTAATGCGGTCGATCTTGCGGCTTATGGCACAGCCTATTCTGCCTTTGCGGGAGGGGACAAAACCTATGCGGATCAGCTGCCGCACATTGCCTGCCCTTTCCTCGCGCTCACTGGGGATGGCGACCATAACTCCACCCCCCAGATGTCCCGCGCCATGGCGGCGCAGGCGCAGCATGGTGAGGCTGTGGTAATCGAAGGGCACAGACATATGGTTAATCTCACTGCAGCGGAGCAAGTGAATACCCACCTCCTCGCATGGCTCAAGAGGCCGGAAACCACAAAGGAGCTGTTGTGATGGCACTTGATCCACGCGCGCTGCGCAATGCTTTTGGAACCTTCATGACGGGTGTGACCGTTGTAACGGCGCATGACGAAGGCGGCGCGCCTCTCGGCTTTACCGCCAACTCGTTTACCTCCGTATCGCTTGATCCACCGATGGTGCTTGTCTGTGTCGCCAATACATCGCGGAACTTTGACGCCCTGATCACGGCAACAGGGTTTGCCGTGAACATCCTTGCCGAGACCCAGATCGAGGTCTCCAACACTTTTGCGCGGCCCGTTGACGACAGGTTCGCCACTGTGAGCTGGCACAAGGGGCCAAACGGCGCACCAATTCTGGACGATGTCACAGCGTGGTTCGATTGCAGCATGCACAAAACGGTAGACGCAGGCGACCACACGATCCTGATCGGTCAGGTTGAAGATTTTGCTACCACCGCGATGCCGGGACTTGGCTATGCGCGCGGGGCTTATGTGACACCCTCCACAGCGGCAGAAGCGATTGAGCCGAGCTCCAATCTGGTTGTGTCTGCATTGATTGAACGCAACGGCGAAATCCTGCTGTTCGAGGATGGCGAGGGCGGCTTTGCGCTTCCCGAACGCCCCGTAAAAACCGAAGGTGTATCGGCTGCATTGACCCGGCTTATTGCTTCAACGGGACTGAATGCAGAACCGGGATTTGTTTATTCGGTGTTCGAGGATGTGAAGCACCAACATATCTCGTTCATGTGCCAGACCGCCGAGGGCGCGCCATCAAAGGGTGTGTTCGTTCCTATGACGGCGACCGCGTTTGCTGGCATTTCCGATCCTGCAATCCTCGCGATGCTGGAGCGGTTTGCCACCGAGAGCCCGCTTGGCAATTTTGGCATGTATTACGGAAACCAACACAGGGGCGAAGTGCGCCCGATTTCAAAGAAGAGGTAGGCAAATGCGGTTTTCCCTTTTTGCGCATATGGAGCGGATCTCGCCGGATCAGGACCAAAGATCGCTGTATGACGAGTTTGTCGAGTTGGCCAAGATGGCAGATGCCGGCGGCATGCATGCGGTCTGGACGGGCGAGCATCACGGCATGGACTTTACCGTGGCCCCAAACCCGTTTCTCAACCTGATTGACCTTGCGCATCAAACCAAGAATGTACGCTTGGGCACCGGCACCATAATCGCNCCGTTCTGGAACCCGATTGCGCTGGCGGGTGAGGCGGCGATGACCGATGTTATCACAAAAGGCCGCCTTGAGTTGGGTATCGCGCGCGGTGCGTATTCTTATGAATATGAACGCATCGTGCCGGGTATGGACGCGTGGGACGCGGGCCAGCGCATGCGCGAGCTAATCCCGGCCGTTCAAGGGCTTTGGGAGGGTGATTATGCACAGGAAGGTAAATACCATTCGTTCCCTGCGACATCCTCGGCGCCCAAGCCGATGCAGGCGGGAGGCCCGCCGATCTGGGTAGCAGCACGCGATCCCAACAGCCACGAGTTTGCCATATCGCAAGGCTGCAACGTGCAGGTGACGCCTCTGTGGCAAGGCGACGGCGAAATCACCAAACTGATGGATACCTTCAAGGAAGCATGCGCCAAATTCCCCGAGGTGCAGCGCCCCGAGATCATGTTGCTCAACCATACTTACATCGCGGCAGATGCTGCCGATGCGCAGCAAGCTGCGGGCGAGATCAACAGCTTTTTCTGCAACTTCGGCGCATGGTTCAAGAACGAGCGCCCCGTGAGCCAAGGCAGGATAGAGCCTTTGACCGAAGAAGACATCGCAGCACATCCGTTCTACAATGCCGAAGCAATGCTGAGGGATAATGTGATCGCGACACCAGGTGACGCGGTTGCGCGGATCAAAACCTATGCAGACCTTGGCTATGACGAATATGCGTTTTGGATCGACAGCGGCATGAGCTTTGCGCGCAAGAAAGCTTCATTGCAGCGGTTCATCAACGACGTCATGCCAGCGTTCGCCTGAAGGAAGACAGATGCAGAAATTTCAGCACTATATCGACGGCGCATTCTCTGATGGCGCGGCACAGTTCGAGAGCCACGATCCCGCCACAGGACAGGTTTGGGCGTTGATGCCAGAGGCGCGGATGGGTGATGTAAACCGCGCGGTCGAGGCGGCCGAGCGGGCATTCCACGCGCCTGAATGGGCAGACATGACAGCAACAGCGCGCGGCAAGCTGTTGATGCGGCTGGCTGATCTGATTTCTGAGAATGCCCAGACCTTGGCCAAGCTTGAAACGCGGGACACGGGCAAAATCATCCGCGAGACATCGGCCCAGATTGCCTATGTCGCCGACTATTACCGCTATTATGCAGGGCTGGCCGACAAGATCGAAGGCGCGCATTTGCCGATCGACAAGCCTGACATGGAAGTCTGGTTGCGCCGCGAGCCTGTTGGCGTTGTCGCAGCGATCGTGCCGTGGAATTCGCAACTGTTCCTGTCGGCAGTCAAAATCGGCCCCGCCCTTGCGGCGGGCTGCACAGTGGTTTTGAAAGCCTCCGAGGAAGCGCCTGCACCAATGCTGGAATTCGCGCGTATCTTTGATCAGGTGGGCTTTCCCAAGGGTGTTCTCAACATTATTACAGGCTTCGCTGCCGAATGCGGCGCGGTGCTCACAAGCCATCCGAAGGTTGACCACATCGCTTTCACGGGTGGGCCTGAAACCGCGCGCCATATCGTGCGCAACTCGGCGGAAAACCTTGCATCGACCTCGCTTGAGTTGGGCGGCAAGTCGCCCTTCATCGTGTTTGAAGACGCTGACATCGACAGTGCGGTGAATGCCCAAGTCTCGGGCATTTTTGCAGCGACAGGCCAAAGTTGTGTTGCAGGATCACGGCTGATCATCTCCAATAAGATAAAAGATGCCTTTCTCGCCAAGCTCGCGGCAAAAGCCGCAGCGGTAGTGATCGGTGCGCCCGACGATATGGCCACCGAAGTCGGCCCGCTCTGCACAACCGCGCAGCGCGATACAGCCGTGCACCTCATCGCGCAATCCGTCGCAGTGGGGGCCGTGATTGTCGCGGGTGGTGCGCCGCTCAAGCGTGACGGCAACTTCTTCCCGCCCACAATCCTCGATTGCTCAGACGCGCCTGACGCGCCCTGCCTCACACATGAATTCTTTGGTCCTGTCTTGTCCGTTCTCGGGTTTGACAGTGAGGAAGAGGCGCTCAGCCTCGCCAATGATACTGCATTTGGCCTTGCTTCAGGTGTGTTCACCCGTGATCTGACACGCGCGCACCGGATGATCCGCAAACTGCGGGCCGGTATCGTCTGGGTCAACACATATCGCGCCGTAAGCCCGATGGCACCGTTCGGGGGCCATGGCCTGAGTGGGCATGGGCGTGAAGGTGGGCTGCAAGCAGCACTTGATTACACCAAAGTCAAAGCCGTGTGGCTGCGCACCAGCGACGACCCCATCCCCGACCCGTTTGTCATGCGCTGAACGGGCGACCAAATTACCCGCAAATACCCGGCGTAGGGGGATGTTCCCGCGTCTTGGTTGAGAACCACATTGCACACAAATCTGGTTTCCGAGTGATCGCTCTCGGCAATATTTATGAGGTTTGGATTTGGAACTTGATTTTGGGTTTCAATGACTGCTTCGGTGACGCGCAATGAATCTTGCCCACGAACTTGCTGCAAGTGCGAGGGAATGCTGCGTTGGCAATAGCTGCAAATGCAAAAGTCCGCTCCGTCCGCACAGCAGACATCGACACCGAC
>JGI26084J50262_1001423_pt1 | contig 13316 bp, 10 predicted proteins | sample SaaInl6LU_22_DNA_FD_50262 | JGI IMG/M metagenome (IMG submission 50262) | reverse complement strand
AGAAACGCTATTAAACTCGTTTGATTTATNAAAAGNTTTTTTTTCAAATGTGGCACTAAACGTATCTCTTCCTGTAACAATTTTTCCATAAGCATTAATTAATTGAATAGGAGAAATTGCCATACCATATCCGTATGGGTAGTTATCACAGTAAGATCCTCTAAAATTATTTATTTCTGGGACTTTAGATACTAAGTTAAGTCCAATAGATACATTTTCCAATAAGCCTAAATTAGAAAAGTCATCTTTAAATTCTTTTTGACAGTCTAAAGTTCTACGAATTAAAATCGCACCTCGATTAGATGAACTCTTTAAAATATCTTTTACTTGTAATGGGGAACTGCTATTTCTAGGGTAATCATTTATTAACTTAGACCCTATATATACAGGCTGATCTACATCAAAAAATTCATTTAAATCTATTTTTTTATTTTTTAATGCGGAATAAACTGTGAAAGGTTTAAAAACAGAACCAAATTCAAATAAAAGATCTTTAATAGGCATAAGCGACTCATCAAATTTTTGATCTCTACTGTCAATAAATACATTACTAATAATTTCTTCTTTTGATAAATCCACAATAACATTTAAACCATAATCGGGTTCTAAAAATTTAATTTCTTCATTTAGTACTTCAAAAACTTTTTTCTGAATATTAATATCAATACCCAAAATTAAATCTTCATTATTTTTCTCAAGGGTTTTTTCAATTAGTGAGACTCCTTTATGATCTATATCAACTTGGCCTAGTGTATTTGATAAAATTTTATCAAAAGGATGTTTTCTGGTTAAAATTTTTTCAAATTTAATATTAGGATTACCAATAAATAATGTCTCTCTAATCTTATTATTAGATGCATCTCTTTCGACATATTCAAATTTATTTTTATCTTTAAATATTGAAAAATTATAATCAGAATAAGCTAATCTATTACCTTCAGTATCATATATAGTTGGAGAAAAAATTTGAGAACTTCTATCGCTTAACTGATCGAGTGGGCTATTTTTTTTTTGAAGAGATAAAAAGCTTATTTTTAAAAATACTCCAACAAATAAAGCTATAGTTATTAAAAAGAAAAAGTTATAGAGATTTTTTGTTTTAAAAATTAATTTATAATCAGTTTCATTGCTGAGATTTATCATAGCCAACCATTATAAGTGTATAATCACTATCAACATCTCTATCAAATTTAATAATCTTCTCATTTAAGGCTAAACCTTCATCAAAACTTTCATATTCAAATTGGTTAAGCATTTTTGATAATTGAACTTCTCTTTTCAGATAAACTTGTAAATTCTTTTCATAATCATTTTTTAAATTTATTAACTTTGTTTTTTCAATTTTTATGTAGTTCTTAAAATACAAGAACAAAAATATAAATATTATTAAAACTATAAATTTAGATGCATTTTTGATCAATTCACAAACCTACCAACTCTTAATTTAGAGGATCTAGAACGAGGATTAATACTAATTTCCATTTCTGATGGGGTAATTGGTTTCTTTGTCATTATCTGATATCCCCAATTTTTTTGGTTAATATATGTATCTTTTTTAAAAAAATTAGATTTGAAGTAGTTTTTTACAATTCGATCCTCAAGACTATGGAATGAAATGATCGCCAAAATTCCATCTTTGTTTATAAAATTAAATATTTTTGTAAGAAAGATAGTTAGGTTCTCTAGTTCCTTATTACATTCTATTCTGAGTGCTTGAAATGCTTGAGTAGCAAAATGAATTTTTTTAGATCGAAAGTTAATTCTACTATTTCTTAAAACTTCAATTAATTCAAAGTTAGTATTTATTGATTTATCATTTCTTGATTTAACAATAAATTTTGCGAGTTTTGTTGATTGATTTATTTCTCCATATTCTGCAAACACTCTAGAAAGTTCATCTTCTGAGTACTTGTTAATGATGTCATAAGCAGTGATATTAGAATTTAAATAATTCATGTTAAGGTTTGAATTTTCTTTAAATGATATTCCAATTTTAATATCTTCAAGCTGATTGGATGAAAAGCCTAGGTCTAACAAAATAAAATCAAATTTATTTTTTGAATGATTATCATTGAGCCTTTCAAGATCTTTAAAATTCATTTTAAAGAAGTTAAATTTTTTATATTTAAATTTAATGTTATTAGCAATTTCTTGTGCATTTAAGTCTTGATCAATAGCAGTGACTTGATGACCTCTATCAAGAAAACTCAAAGTATGCCCCCCTCCTCCAAAGGTACAATCAAGAACAGATAATTCTTTATCATTGCTTACAAATGATAATATTTCATCTACCATAATTGGCTTATGTAAATTATTTATCATTGAAACTTTTTCCTTGATTCGAGTTTATGTTTTTCACCTAAGTCTTTTTGCCAAATCTCAAAATGATTACCTTTACCTATAAATAAAATTTCTTTTTTTAATTTTGAAAATGATTGATGAGTGTCTCTTAGGGTAAATCTTCCATCATTATCAATGTTGATTTCTTCAAGGTCAGATAAAATTGCAGTTTTAAAATGATCATTTCTTTTTGAAAAAAAATCCTTCTCATCAAAACTTTTTACTAGGGAATTGATTTTAGAGGCAAGATGAATTTCTAAACACGAGTATTTTAAACTTTTGAATAAGTAAACTTTTTCCTTAGTTTCTTTAATTGTACTTCTGTAAGAGGAAGGTATGGCAATCCTACTTTTACTATCAATGATTCCAGAGAAAGAGGATAAAAACATAATCATGGTATTTTATGGGATTATATGGGAATTTAAGGATTAAGTAAATGAAATATATGTGGGTAGCTATAAGCTGAGTTCTGTAATTTATTGAAAATTAGCAGTCATTTATCTAGGCTTAATATTACTACTAAGCTCCAGCGATCAACCCAGGTCAACTGTAGAAAAAGTTTTAACCTCTATTTGATCTTACTTGTGATAGGGTTTGCATATTGCGGCGTTATTTAATGCACCCGGTAAGCTCTTACCTCACCTTTTCACCCTTACCTCGCGGCGGTTTTTTTCTGCTGCACTTTCCCTAGGGTTACCCCCGACGGATGTTATCCGTTATCACTTTCTACGCAAGCTCAGACTTTCCTCTTTGTATAACAAAGCGACTGCTCACTACCCAAAAGTATGATATAATCATTTATTCAAATAATAAATTATAAAATTTATTAATAAATTTTTTAGAAATACTTGAGTTAATATTTTTATAATTAAGTGATCTTTTTACTGCCTTAATACAATCTGATTTATAAAATTTGATATAATTATTACTAAAACCATAAAGCTTTAAAAGATCATTAATACTAGCAGTTTTTCTTTGATTGATTTTAAATCTTTTTATTGCAAGTTTTTGAAGAAAGAATTTTTCACCGGGGTCTTTTTTTCTATTTGGCGCTATATCTGAATGAAAGAGTACATCGCTATTATTGATATAAAAATTAAAACTTAAAAATTTAATTAATTTTTTTAATTCGTAATACTGATAATTAGTAAAACTCGTATAACCATGATCATGGCCTTTATTTTCTAATTCTATTCCAATAGAATAATCATTCAAATTTTTAACATTTTTCCACTCTGATACCCCAGCATGCCAACCCTTAAATTTAGGACATAGGAGATTATAAATTTTTCCTTGCCTTGATATTAAATAATGACAACTTACATCTGATTTTAAGTCATTTAACTTTTTATAAGCGGAATTAAAATCAATCATTCCNGTATAGTGAATTATGATATATTTGACTGTTTTATTCTTTTTTCTGGAGCTATAATTCAAAGTCATGAAGCTGATTCTGTGTTTTTTATTGTTTCTTTTTGTTTCTTGTGCATCAAATGATACGAGTGAAATAGAATTAAATCAAAATCTTTATGACAATAATACATTAGATGATTTTGAATTATTTGAAAATGCTAACAAATTTATTAATAGCGGAGAATATGAATTGGCATTAATTGAGTTGGACAAACTTGAAGTACTATTCCCAAGCAGTCCCTATTCCAATAAGGGTATGTTACTAAATGCTTATATTCATTTTCTTAGAAAAGATTATGAAACTACAAGGGCTTTAGCTGAAAACTATAAAAAATATTATCCAGGCAGCAAAGATATAGTCTACGCAAACTACTTAGATGCAATGACTTATTACATATTAATAAAAAAACCAGATTACAGTCAAAAAGATGCTTTAGCAGCTTTGGATAAATTTAATTTTATTTTAAATGCTTATCCAAATAGCAAATATGAGATTGACGTAATTACAAAAATTCAAGTTATAGATAATAACCTTGCAATGAGTAAACTTTCTACTGCTAAGTTTTATTTAGATAAAAAAAATATTAATGGAGCACTAATTTATTTAAAAGATATATTTGACAATCATAGTTCTAGTTTATCGATAGAAGAAACGCTTTTTTTATTAGTAAAAATTTATAAATCTTTAAAAGAAGATGAGATATCAAAAAATTATGCCGCAATTCTCGCTTATAATTTTCCTGATAGCGAATGGTATGGAAAATCATACAATTTAATTAACGATATAGAGATTGAAAATAATCAAAAAAATTGGTTTGAAAAATTTAATCCAATTAAATTAATAAAAAACAGTAAAGAAGAAGAGAATATTGAAATTCAAATAATTGAATAATTTCTATGTTAGTCTCTTTAGAAATAAGAAATTTTTTATTAATAAAAAAACTTTCTATAGATTTCATTAAAGGCTTCAATACTTTCACTGGTGAGACAGGAGCAGGTAAATCTATAATAATTGATGCATTAAAATTAGTACTAGGAGGTAAGAATAACTCAAATCACAATCTAAATGAAAATGAAATTACTACAATTAAAGCAGCTTTTGAAATTAATCAAAAAATTAAAAACAATTTAGACGATTTGAATCTAGAAATAGAAGATGATTATTTAATCGTAGAAAGACAAATTAATGAAAATCAAAAATCAAAGATATTAATAAATAATCAAATCACATCTTTAACTGCTGTAAAAAAAATATTAAGTAGTATCATTGAATTTCAAGAAAATTATGAACAACAAGAGCTCTATAATAATAAATACTTTTTAAATTTTATAGATAAAACAGGTTCTATCGATACCAAGGAACTTAAACAAAAATTTAAAATTTATAAAAATTCAAAAGAGGAATACAAAAAACACGTCTTGGATGAAAAAAACATTCAAGATAGAATTGAAATTTTAAATACTAAAGTTCAAAAGATTAAATCACTTAATCCTAAAATTAACGAATATCAAAAATTAATCGATCAAAGAAATTATAATAAAAATTCAAAAAAAATTGCTGATATCAACACTGAATTAAAAAATTTGATTAATACTTTTAATAATAGTGGCTTACTTGTAGATATAGAGAAAAACTTAATCAAATTAGCTGAATATGACAAATCTTATGATGTCCTTACAAAAAAATTTTCATCTTCAGCAATAGAAACAACTGAGTTTGTCAATGAAATAGAGAATACTTTTGGAAAATTAGAATTTGATGAAATAGATTTTAACGAAATAGAAGATAGAATATATCAATATCAACAGTTATCTAAATTTTTTGAGATAGAGCCTAATCAGCTATCTGAAAAATATTTAGAAGTTGAAGATGAAATAATACAGTTACAAAATTTTGACAAAGAAAAAAACAAAAAGTATCAAAAGCTTCAAGAAGATTTAACTTCTTTTAAAAAAGAGGCAGAAAAGATTTCCTCATTAAGAAAAAAACATTCTGAAAATATATCAAAAAAAATTAACATAGAATTACCTAATATGAATATCGAACAAGGTGAACTTCTCTTTGAATTTAATGAATTGGATGAAGATAAATTTAATAGTGATGGAGTTGACGAACTTGAAGTTCGATTTAGGACTAATAAGAAGGCAGAATTTAGTTCAATTAAAAAAGTCGCTTCTGGTGGAGAGTTGTCAAGATTGTTGTTAATTATAAAATCCTTATCAGCAGATTTTGATAGTGATTTAATCCTAATTTTTGATGAAGTTGATAGTGGATTAAGTGGTAGAATAGCAACTAACGTATCTGAAAAAATAGTTAAAATATCAAAGAATAATCAAATCATAGCTATTACACATTCTGCTCAAGTAGCCTCTAAAGCAGATAAGCATTGGAAAATTTTAAAAGAAATTAATGGAGAAAACCTCGAGAGCAAACTCATACAACTATCTGAAGAAGATCGAGTTCAGGAAATTGCATCCTTAATTAGTGGATCAAAAATTACTGATGAATCAAAAAAAGTAGCCTATGATTTAATTAAAAATCAATAATGGTTGCAAAAAAAAAATTTTTAGAATTAAAAGAAGAGTTATCTAAACATAACAATGCTTACTACAATACTTCACCTCTTATCTCTGATCAGGAATATGATGATTTAAAATCCCAATATGAAATTTTTTTAGAAAAACATCCTCAATTTATCAAATTAGATGATTTAGGCATAGGATCAAAACCTATTTCAAAATTTAAAAAAATTAAACATATCTCCCCAATGCTTTCTTTAGCTAACAGTTTTAATTTAGATGACCTAAAAGATTTTTTTAAAAAAGCAGAAAATTTTTTAAATAAAAAAATTTTTAAAAATGAATTTATTGTTGACTGTAAGATAGATGGGGTTTCTCTATCTCTCACTTATCAAAATAATAAACTTATCAAATCTTTAACTAGAGGAGATGGCATCATAGGTGAAGATGTAACTAGGAATATTTTAAATATTATTGGAATACCGAACGAATTAAAATATTGTAATTCTAATTTAATTGAAATTAGGGGGGAGGTTTTTTTTAATCGAGATGATTTTAATTTGCTTAATCAAAAATTAGATGAAAAACTAAAATTTTCAAATCCCAGAAATGCTGCCTCAGGATCATTAAGGCAAATTGATAATAATATAACTAAAAGTCGCCCCTTACGATTTATACCTCATGGCTATGGATACATTGCAAATGATAATGAATTTAATACATACGAGGGTTTTCTAGAATTTTGCCTAAAGAATAAATTTTTTCTTTCAAACTTATCGAAGAAATTTAATGACTTTGAAAAAATCGATAGCTACATAAATGAAATAGAAAAAATTAGAAATAAAATTCCTTTTGATATCGATGGAATGGTTATCAAAGTTAATAATATTGAAGATCAAAATGAGTTAGGCAATACTTCAAAGTATCCAAGATGGGCATTAGCTGCAAAATTTAACGCAGAAAAAGCCCTAACTAAAGTTTTAAAAATAGACCTACAGGTTGGAAGAACAGGCGCAATTACTCCAGTTGCAAGATTAAGCCCAATAAATATTGGAGGTGTTATGGTTTCAAATGCCACTTTACATAATTTTGATGAGATAAAAAAGAAGGATATTAGAATTAATGATTCAGTTTGGATAAAAAGAGCTGGTGATGTAATTCCATATATTTCAGAAGTCGATATGACTCAAAGAAAAAAAACCAATAAAGAATTCAAAATACCTAACAAATGTCCTTGTGGAAAATTTCAAATTATTAAATTAGAAAATGAGGCTGTTCAAAGATGCAACGGGGGAGCCGAGTGCCCCTATCAATACATTGAATCTTTAAAACATTTTGTTTCCAAAAAAGCGATGAATATTGATGGATTAGGTGAGAAACAAATAGAAAAATTTATAGAGTTAAAATTTATTTCTAAGAAATTAGATGTTTATTTTCTTCATAATTTTCGAAAAGAAATAATAAAGTTAGAGGGGTTTGGTCAAAAATCATATGATAATTTAATTCTTTCAATAGAAAAATCTAAACAAACATCTTTATCTCGTTTTATATTTTCATTAGGACTGAGATACGTTGGTGAAAATAATTCTGAGCTCTTAGCAAATTATTTTCAATCTAAAGAAAATTTTAAAAATTTAATTTCATCTAAGAATTTACAATTAGAGTTGGAAAACATTGATGGTCTTGGGATTAAAGCTACTGATTCATTTATTGAATATTTCCAAAACAAAGATCATATGAGTGAGGCTATAAGTATTTTAAATCTTTTAGAAATCGAAATGGTAAATAATACGAATAAACTTTCAAATACATCAATTTTATTCACTGGAACTCTAAAGGAACTCTCTAGAGATAGAGCTAAAGACCTTGCTAAGAAAAAGGGATTTAAGATAGCTTCTAATATTTCGAGTAAATTAAATTATCTTGTTTACGGTGAAAAACCTGGTTCTAAGTTAAAAAAGGCACAAGAACTTAAAGTTAAGACTTTAAATGAAAAAGAATTTCTAGAGCTTATTAATTAAATATTTTTCAAAGTAACTTCTATAAACGGGTCCTAACTGGCCTTGAAATGTATGGTAAATTTTTTGGTGATATTTCTTAATGCTTAATTTTTCTTGAGCATTAATTAGTTTCCAATTAATCAAGTCAAGCTCATAAGGAACTAAGGTGACTCCTTCAAGTTTTATATGGTTATCAAATTTTTTAGCAAAATATAAATTTTCTATCCTTAGGCCAAATTCATTAGGTAAGTAAAAACCAGGCTCAATAGAAAAGAAATTACCATTAAGTATTTTTTGATTAGATAAGGCAGAGATAATTGGATATTTTTCATGCACATCATTAAAATAGCCCACGCCATGACCTGTTCCGTGACCATAGCTGATATTATGCTTTTGAAGAAAAGATCTTATGAAATTATCTAAATCAGAAGCTAATAAATTTTTAGGAAAATGTGTTTTTTCTAACTTTAATAATGATTTAAGTAAATAAGTGTAAGTACTCTTTATCTTTTTTTTAATTGGTGAATATAATTTTAATATACGAGTAACATCGGTTGTTCCTTCTAGGTAATGAGCACCAGAGTCAATTAAAAGTAAAGATTGATCTTTAAATATTGTGGAGTTGTTAGGAGTTGGTCGATAGTGAACAATAGAACCATTTGCATCAAAAGCTGAAATATAATCAAAAGAGTTTCTAAAGAAATTTACACCTTCTTTTCTTAATTCATATAGGGCATTAGATAAATGATATTCATTTTTAAATTTTAATTTTTTAGTTTTTACCTGAATTAAAAATTTAGTCATTATTAGACCGTCTTCATAATGGCATTTTGTAATATTATTTTTTTCAACCTTCGTTTTTTTAGATAAATATTTGTCTATATCGATTGGAGATTCAAATATTTGTAAGAATTTTTTTAAAGAATAATAAATTTCAAAATTTGTATATTTAAATTCAAATTCAATTTTTTTAAAATTATTTCTTTTCAAAAATGATTTAAATTTTTCAAATGATAGCAATTGAAAGTTATTTTTTATTTTTGAGAGATTGTTTAAATTTGCATTGTTAGAAATGATAATGGGTTTTGCTTTTTTCTTTGGAATAAATAAGCCCGCAAAAGGTTTAGTGCTATTATCTAATTCAAAAGATCTAATATTTAGCAAATAAGCTACATGAGCATTATTCCATATTAACAAACCCTCAGAATGAATTCTATTTTTGGCCCATTGAATATTCTTATCATAACTTCTTGGAATATAATTTTTTGGCAGACTAAAAGGATATGAGCGATTGAAATCAGGGAAATGTACTTTCTGATAAATCTGAGCCTTTAAAGGATGAATTGTAATTTTTACTGGGGATAGTTGTTTATTTAAATCCAGAAATTGCTGTGTTGATATTAATTTTGGATCAACGATACCTCTAAAATTTGAACCTAAAGTGATTATGTATTTTGATAAAGGATTGTTTCTTATGTCATAAACTTTTATGCTTTTGGGAAAAAATTTACTTGCAGCAAGAGTGTATCTAGAATCTGTAAAGAAAACTATCTGGTCAGTAAGTATTAAAAGATAACCATGACTACAATCAAATCCAGAAATATTATATATATCTTTTTGAGATAAATTGGGGCTTTCGTTTAAATGAATATCATTATTAGTAATTAAATAAAATTTATAATTATTATCATCAAGAAATCTTTGAATTAATTGAAACTTATTATTCATTTCTTATGTTTATTTAAAAATTCCATCATTCTTTTTTTTCCAGGAGAAAGGGCAATATTTTCAGAGGGCAATAATTTTGGTTTAGTTTTAAAATTTTGATTTTCAATATAACTACTTTTTTCAATATCTATATTTTTAATTTCACTTAAAAACCTAGAGGGCAAAGAGTAGTTATTAATTCCATATGTATATCTAGAAGAAGCATAGCTTAAATTTAAATCATATTTTGCTCTTGTTATTCCGACATAAGCCAATCTCCTCTCCTCCTCTAAAGACTTGGTAGAATTTTGCTCTAAAGCTCGCGAGCTTGGAAATATACCTTCTTCCCATCCTGGTAAGTAGACATGATCAAACTCTAAACCTTTAGCTGCGTGGAGTGTCATTAACTTGATAGAATTTTTATTAATTTTTTTTAGATTTTCATTCACCAAACCTACATGTTCTAAAAAATCATCAAGGTTTTCAAATTCCGATAAGGCATTTACTAATTCCTTTAAATTATCAATTCTTGACTCATTTTCGATTTGCTTCAGTTTGTTTTTTTCATTTTCTAACATTTTCAAATATCCGCTTTCCTCTATTACAAATATGCCTAAATCCTCTAAGCTTGTTTTGCTTATGAGATCAGAAATTTTATTGATTAAATCCAAGAATGGTTGAGTTTTTGACAATAAAGAAGGTGATAATTTATTTGACTGGGCTAAGTCTTTCAAACTATCAAAAAAAGACAAATTACTCGATCTGGCATGATCGATTATAATTTTAATTGATTGCTCTCCAATTCCCCTGCGGGGTAGATTGATTATCCTCTCAAAAGATAAATCATCATTTTGGCTATTTGCTAATTTAAGATACGCAAGCATATCTTTTATTTCTTTTCTCTCAAAAAATCTAGGACCTCCAATGATTTCATAAGGCAAAGCATACTTTATCAATTTGTCTTCAATGCTTCTCATTTGCGCTGTCATTCTAACCAATATTCCAAATGATTCTTGATCAGTGAATTTTCTTGAAATACTGTCTGCTACCCAAAGGGACTCCTCTTCTTGAGAATAAAAAGATTTCAGATTAATTTTTTGTTCAGGAATTTTATTATTAAAACTTTCTAAATTTTTTCCTAATCGATTTTTATTATTACTGATGATGCTTGAAGCTGCCTCTAAAATAGCGTTATTAGATCGATAATTTTTTGTTAATCGAACTACATCGCAATTAAACTCATTAGGAAAGTTTATAATATTTTCAATTTTAGCTCCACGCCAAGCATAGATTGACTGATCATCATCTCCAACACAAAATAAATTTTGATTTGCGTTAAGCAAAAGTTTGATTAAATCATATTGTAATAAATTGGTATCTTGAAATTCATCTATCAGAATATGTTGAATGAAATTAGAATGATTTTCTTGGATATCTTTGTGATTAACTAGAATATTATAACTGTGAAGTAATATATCACCAAAATCAACGGCATTAATTTCAATTAATCGTTGTTGGTATAATTTATAAATATCATCAATATTTTCTAGAGAAGAATATTTCAAAATTTTATTTTTATCTTCAGGAAAGATTTTTTCATCCTTGAGGTTTTGGATTTCATTAAGATAGATATTTTCACTTACTTCTTTGCTGACTTTGCAATATTCCAAAACTTGTTTGATTAGTTTTTTTTGGTCCTCACTATCTAAAATATTAAAATTACTTTTAAGACTAACTAATTGCGCGTGTTTTCTTAAAAACTTAGCAAAAATTGAATGAAATGTTCCAATCCACGGAGATTCAATATTTCTTTCAAGGGCTTTATTTACCCTTTCTTTAATCTCGTTAGCCGCCTTATTGGTAAAAGTAACAGCAATTATACGATTAAAATCAAAATTTAAATTTTTTACAATATATACAAACCTTGATGTCAAAACTCTTGTTTTGCCTGTTCCAGCACCAGATAATACTAAAAGAGGTCCTTTTTGATGTTCTACAGCTATCTTTTGTTCTTTATTTAGTAAATGAAGATCCATAAATTGATTGATATAATTAGATTCACAATATTACGTAATGAATACACTTTTAAAAGCCATAGTTTTGAATTTGCTAATTTTTTTTAGTTTCAATAATTTATCATTTGCCAATGATGATGAAATTGAGTCTTCAATTCGTTATGACCAAATATACGATCCCCTCGAGCCAATAAATAGAGCTATTTTAGGATTTAATTTTTTTATAGACGATATCGCAATAAGGCCAGTTGTTAAGACCTATAAATTTATTGCCCCTGACCCAGTAGAAAAAGGTGTGTCTAACTTCTTCGGTAACTTAAAAGAGCCTATCCGAGCAATTTCATTTGTCTTTCAAGGAGAATTTTTAAAATCATTAAATTCTGCAGGAAGGTTTACCGTCAACACAATTACCTCACTAGGTACCTTTGATTTAGCTTCCAGAGTTGGTATGACAAAAAATGAAACTGATATTGGACTCACATTGGCTAAAGGAGGAATCTCTAGTGGGCCTTATTTAGTTCTTCCTATTTTAGGACCAAGTAATTTAAGAGATCTTAGTGGAGATATTGTTGAGTTTGTCATCGACCCTGTATCAAACAACATCCCAAATAGAGAGTATGTATCTATTGGAGATGGTTTAAATTCAAGGGCTGAAGTTGATGAAGAAATTGACTTAATAAGAGAATCTTCATCTGATCGATATGAAATGTTAAAGTCTATTTACTATCAAAACCGCAATTCTCAAATTGAAGAAGATTACGTGCAAAATCTACCTACCCCAAAAATTTATATTGAGTAATTAATTAATTTCCATCTATAATATGAATATGAAATATTTGATTATCCCTTTTTTATTTTTTTTCCAAATTACTCATGCTCTTGAGGAGGAAATATCTAATTGGTTTAATCAAGAGTCAGTGAAATTTTTAGAAATTATGAATAATTCTGATGGGGAAAATAATGAAAATTATGAAGAATATGTGAACTTTGTTGAAAATAATTTTGCAGTTAAAAGTATCGCATACGGCTTAATTCCAGAGAGTATTTTATCAAAGTCAGATAAATCAGATCTTAATGCTTATGAGATTTCTTTTCAAAACTACTTAACAAAAACTATTTATAACTTATCTAACAGCACCACATCTGGTGAGATTGAACTAATTGATATAGATTTAAAAGATAATGTTTATCAAATTTTTTCTAAAGTCAAAGAGGGGGGAAATTCTATTAATCTTTATTGGAAGGTTGCATCAATAAACTCCACCTTCAAAATTCTTGATGTGATAGTGGAAAATACATCATATTTTGTTACCAAAAAATC
>JGI26084J50262_1001422_pt1 | contig 13327 bp, 11 predicted proteins | sample SaaInl6LU_22_DNA_FD_50262 | JGI IMG/M metagenome (IMG submission 50262) | reverse complement strand
TCCTTAGCGCTCAACATTTGTTTTTAGAACGGTAATCGTTTGGTTTTTATTTCTGGGGTTAAGCCAGTGCAAAACAGCATCCATAAAACTGGGATCTATTGTTTCATATGTTTGCACGTCTGGGAAATAGGTGCTAAAGAAATTAATTCGTTTTTCTAGGTTGTTTATTCCGTAAAGAAAAATATAGTCTGCAGCCTTTACTTCTCTTTTACTCCACACGGCCAGCTGCGCTTCAGAATTAATATCCATTAATGTACGAACATTCCAATTACCCGCATAGTGTCTTGGCAAAAACGTTGCTTTTCCGTGGGCAACATCTTCCTGAATGTAGTAGATCTGTTCATTTTTCTTTGGGTAAAGTGCATACGCAGCCATAACACGCGATTGCTTTCCGTAGAAAGTAGTGAAAAAAGGAAGTAGTAAAAAGTTTAAACTCCAGCCTATTATCAATATGTTTTTCCAAGTTTTAGGCTTGTTTTTCAAGAACTTTATTTCTTCTAAGAGCAAACTCCATCCAATTACACCAATAATTAGGAATACCGGTAACATAGGAAAAATAAAACGCTCTTGATGATTTGGGTAAACGGCATGAAAAATTAAAAATGCGAGCATAGGAAAGAACAACCACGCCATTTTCTTGGACATTCTAAAAGCTCCAATCCAATAAAAAAGTCCGAGTATAGGAATAGTCATTCCAGCTAGTATACCTGGGTACGTGTACCAATGCGTAGATGTTGCGTAGTCTTTTGCTGTATCCAAATTAGAATTATATCCAACATAAGCCATAAATTCTGCGAATGGAGATTTCCAAAGAAAATAATCTACTAAACCTTGTGTAAGAATTAAAGAGATAGAGAAGCCGAGTAACAAACTAATGCAAGCTCTCCATTTAAACTGAAACATAAATACAAGTCCCATCACACCAAAAAACACAAACAGTTGAAAACGAATAGCAAAGGCTATTCCAAAGAAAAAACCTGCTAGTAAATAAGGCTTCCAGCCATCTTTTATGTCGTTTTGGATTATTTTCCAAATTCCGTATAAGTAGAAAGGGATACATACAACTTCAACTAAATTTCTAACGGCTAGAAAAGGCATTACAAATCCAACCGCCAGAGTTAGTCCTACAATAATTGCATTTTTTTGTGTACTTACTTTTTCAGTAATTTTATATCCTAAATATACTAGCCACAAGCTAAACAACGCATGAATTAAACGAATAAGAAACATTTGAAAAAGAGGGTCGTCTATACCTAGCGCATTAAAGGTTTCAAAAAAAATGTAATTGATTCCAGGGTAGGTTAAACTATGGCCTTCTGGTCCCATATTTTCAATACACTTTTGTTTTTCTAATGGATCCGTTTTAGCAGCGCATTCAGCTTCTTGTGTCCAAGGCATCCAACCGTTGTAATCTTCATCATCTGCCCATGAAGAAGCGGTTTCAATAACAAGAAAATGATCGTCATGCATAGCATATCCACCAGAAAATAAGGCAGCAAATATGCGTACGANTAGCGCTAATATTAAAATGTTTTTTAGTGGAGATTGATAGAAGTACGCCTTTAATTTTTTCACGCTGCAAAATTAAAATTAATACGGTATGTGAACTTCTTTTTTGTTGCTTTGTTCGAACAGGTATGTTGCCTTTTAAAAGGGTTATTAATTGACTTATAATTTTTTAACAGCAACACGCAATGTTTAATTCTATATTTGCTCTCCAGAAATAGAATCAAAAAAACCAGAATTACGATTTATGAAACACTTATTATTTCTAGTATTCAGTTTGTTTACCTTTAGTTTTGTTTACTCCCAAGGCATGCATTACTCAGGGGTTGTGAACGATACGATGAACAATCAACCGCTTGCCAATGCTGTAGTTATGGTGGTAAATTTGGAGGATTCTGTCCTTTTCGGATTTACGCGCACCAATCAAAAAGGAGAATTCGAATTAAANGACATTCCATTTTCAGAGCAAGAATTATTGATTTCTCATCCGAATTATGGCGATAAAAGTTACTATGTAATTGGAAGTCCTGAGAACAATAGAATAGAAATTCCAAATATTATCTTACCTGAAAAAGCAACAGAGCTAGATGAGGTTGTGGTTTTTGCAAATAAAGAGCCAATCTATTTTAAAGGAGATACCTTGGTATACGTAGCAGATTCTTTTAAAACGAAAGAAAATGCAGTTGTAGAAGATTTGCTCAAAAAGCTACCAGGTATTGATGTAGATGAAGACGGAAATATTACCTCCCAAGGTCAGTCTGTTACAAAAGTACTTGTGGATGGAGATGAATTTTTTGGAGAAGATCCAACAGTAGCAACAAAAAATCTTGGGGCAAAAGGAGTAGAAACTGTAGAAGTTTATGAAACTACAGAAGACAATGGAGATGGAGAAGAAACGGTTCAAGTGATGGATGTTAAGTTGAAAGAAGAATATAAAAAAGGATATTTTGGTAAAATTGCAGGAGCAACAGATTTCCAAGACTTTTATGAAGGTGAAGTACTTTTAAATAGTTTTAATAAAGATTTAAAACTGTCTGTTTTTGGTCTCGGTTCTAACACCCCAAATACAGGTTTTGGAGTTGGAGATGCCTATAAGTATGGGCTAACCAATGAATTGAACGCAAATTTTGAAGATGGTATTTCTTTCTCAAATAATACAAGTAGAAGAGGTTTGCCAAGAACCTTTAAAGGTGGATTTTACTATTCTGATAAAATAGGAAAAAAGGCGAAATTAGGTTTCAACTATACGTACAACAATAACGATATACAGCAGTTAAAAGAATCGAAATCTCAATTTATTTTTGCTGATACTACGTATACAACTAGAGAAAACAACAATTTTTTCGAAAATCAAGAATCGCACGCAATTAACTTGAGTTTGGATTTAAAATTAGACTCTTTAACAAAATTGATAGTAGAGCCAAGTGTAAATATTAAGAGAAATTCCATAGAACAAACAGATTCTACTAGTTTCTTATCTGCTTTAAATTCAAGAACAAGTTCTACTTTGCTAAACAATACTTTAGATAATGAAGGATTGGATATAAATGCTACGGTTCGCTTAGAAAGACAATTTATGAAACGTAAACGCGAATTTACCGCAGAGTATCAATACGGATATACAGATAATGAAGCAGACGAACGCTTGTATTCAGATATACGTTACCTCAACGGAAACCCTGGAGCAGATAGTTTAACTAACCAAAGTAAAGTTACACTGAGTAATACACAAGGTCATAGAGGTAGACTTTCCTACAACGAACCACTTACTAGAAAATGGAATTTAGAACTCGATTATAAACTCGACTATTTCTTTGGCGACCAATCAAAGTCTACCAATAATTTTGACGGACAAGCATTTACAATTTTCGATTCAACTTTCTCTAATAACTTTGAAAATACACGTTTAGAAAATAGAGCTTCGGTAGGTTTAAAGTACGAAACTAGAAAAATGACCTTTAAATTTGGAACAGCTGCAAGAAACGTACAAATAGACAACAGAAACCTTTTTACAGAAACGAGTATTCTACAAGATGTTAACAACCTGCTGCCTTATACGCGTTTCATTTACAAGTTTAGCAATGCAGAACGCTTAAGGTTTACGTACAGAACAAGTTCTCAACAACCTACAATTACGCAACTGCAGCCTATTTTAGATAACAGTAATCCTAACAGCGTAGCCATAGGGAATCCAGATCTTTTGCCTACCTATGCGCACAGTATTAATATCGGATACAACAAATGGGAAGCATTGAAAAGACAGTGGGTTTGGATTAACGGATATTTTACCGCAACCAACGATGCATTCTCTTCTGAAGTAATCTATGCACCAGATGGAAGAACGATTTCTAGAGCAATTAACGTAGACGGTAACTTTTTTACCGGTCTAAATGCAGGAGCAGGATTAAATGCGTTTGACAAGTTTTTACGCGTACAACCTAACATTGGCGTAAGTTACAACAAGTTTAACAGTAGAATTAATACCTTAGATAATACTACAACCAATACAGGGTTTGATGGAGGTTTAGAGTTAAGCATAGATAGAGATTCTGTTTTCTTTAGCATTGGAGCTAATTATAGCTACAACATTCCAGAAAGTTCATTGAGCTTTGGTTCTAATCAACCTTATTCAATACAAACGTATAGAATGAATTTCTCCATTGATTTACCTTGGAAAATGGAGTTTGAAACCGATGCAGATTATTTTATTAATTCGAACTTAAGTGCAGGGTTTAATCAAACACCTTTGTTAATTAACGCATCACTAAGCAAGCGCTTCTTAAAAACAGAAAACTTAACACTTTCTTTCGAAGCAAATGATATTCTAAACCAAAACATAGACGTCAACAGAACAATTAATAACAACGTAATTATGGATAGAACAACGCAGGTAATTGCGCGTTACTTTCTAGTGCGTTTACAATTAAGATTTAACAACAATAAAACAAAAGTAGAAGATGAACGCTGGTATTAAGAAATTTGCAACATTACTTTTGGTTATTTCTGCCAGTAATGTATTCGGTCAATTTACTGCTAACGGTAAAATTGAATTTCAAAGAAGAACTAATTTAGAGAAGAAGTTTAAAGACAATGATTCTCCATGGATGAATAAGGTGAACCTTAAAAAGCCTAAAATTGAGTCCTTTTATCTCTATTTTAACGATTCGAGTTCTGTGTTTTTACCCTCAGATGTTGTAGACGAAGATCCGAGGATGTCTTGGATTACTTCAAAAAACAAAGTCTATCAAAATTTTAAGTCGGATGAATTACTAGAAATTATGTCGTTCTGGGGATCAGAGCTAGTAGTAGGAGATACGATTAAAGAACGTGTTTGGAAGATGACAAACAAACGAAGAATAATTGCGGGCTACGATTGTAGAAGGGCAATTTGGGAAGCAAATGATTCTACTACCATCTATGCGTGGTATGCAGAAGAGATAATGTGTTCGTCTGGTCCGGAAACGTTTAATGGCTTACCAGGAATGATTTTAGGCTTGGCTACTGAAGATGGCGGTGTTGTTTATTTTGCTAAAGAAGTATTGAAAGATAACTTTGATGTAGAAAAAAGAATACCAAAGGTGAAAGAAAAAGACAAGTTAACAGAAGTCGAAATTAGAAAAGCAGTAACCGAGCAATATGGTGCAAGAAAAGACTTTAATGTGAAAGAAATGCTTGATGAAATGTTTTTATGGTAATACGTAAGAAGTAAAATTCTATGAATGAATTACTTAATAAAATAGGTTGAAATTTTTTAAGTTTTTTATTTTGAAGTTTGAAATATAGCCCTATATTTGCACTCGCTTTTGAAACGACAAAGGCAATCAAATTGAAATAAAAGTAGATGAATTAATAACTTTATGCACTATAAGCGAGAGTAGCTCAGCTGGTAGAGCGCGACCTTGCCAAGGTCGAGGTCGCGGGTTCGAACCCCGTCTCCCGCTCAATAATTAATTTTCTACAGAATACAATATTGACAGATAAGTCATTAAAATCAGTCTAATGCTCGAGTGGTGGAATTGGTAGACACGCCGGACTTAAAATCCTGTGCTTTTCGAGGCGTGCGGGTTCAAGTCCCGCCTCGAGTACTAAACCGGAATTTTTCGTTTTCTTACGAAACTTTCCGGTTTTTTTATGGCCTAATTCTTTTGATATTACTGGGGTGTAGAAGAAAAAGGAATTTACTCTAAAAGTTCGATATTCATCATTTTTATGGTCATATTCAATTCCGTCAGGAAACACCATTTTTTGAATCTTTCTTTTTTCCGCTAAAATCCCATTTCTCCACAACGACGGTAGTTCCGGAGCTTTGTTGATAGCTATTTCTAGTGCTTTTTCTAGGTTCGATAAATTAAAACCTACTTTTTCAGACAACTTTAATTTTTCATTCTTTTCTTGGGTTAGCATTGACTTGAATTTTTCATATTGAGCAGCATTAATCTCTTCAAAAACAAATCACTCGTCTAGTCTTTCTAGCTTTTTTTCTATATCATTAATTGCTTTTTTGTTTACCTCAATTTCTTGTAAAATATCCTTTTGTTGTTTTTTGAAGGTGTTAAGCGTTACATCTTTAATTAATGGCTTTAGTTTATTATCAGTTAACTGATATTGAGAGATGAGTTGCAGAAACTTTTCATGCATTCTTTTAGCGCTTCTATTTTCCTTCGATCCTGGTCTATTGTTTTTGTAATAATACAATCCTTTTTTCTTTACTAAATATCCGGTATAAGGCGTTTTAAACCTCGATGATCGCACGAATTGTTTTAAAGGAGGGTTTTCGTTGTCTTTGTTTAATTTTTCACCGTAACCTCTTTTGTTAAGCAGGTCATTCGTTTTTAAAAAGTCATCCTTACTTACGATAGTAGGATGTTTCCCTTTAACTATTTCACCTGGAATATGGCTACTTACAATTAATCCACAATAAAATGGATTTCTAAAATAATCACTCAATCGTTTTTCAGAGATAGGTGTTAAAGTTTAGTCCAGAGTTTGAAAAGAATATGAACAAAAGAAAACGGCAGTTCAAGTTGGAGAATGGATGAAACCTATATTAAAGTGGGTGGTAACGACTGCTATCTGTATCGAGCCGTAGATAAGTTTGGAAATACAGTAGACTTCTTGCCAACTAAACGAAGAATGAAGAGCTCAGCGCAAAAGTTTCTAGACAAGGATATAGGTAACAATAGTAAACCAAGAGTAATTAATATCGATAAGAGTGGTGCGAACAAATCAGGAATCCGTTCAATTAATCGTGAGCTGTTGACCGTGAAAAGAATCAAAATACAACAATGCAAATACTTAAACAATATAGTAGAACAAGACCACCGAAATATAAAGAGGCGGATATTAATAGACACCAGCTTCAAGGAGTTTGAGTCAGCAAAACGCACCTTGGCAAATATCACAGTTGTCAAAATTATTAGGAAGGGTCAAATCGCTGACTTGGGAAAAAGAACGTTCAAAACATTTTGTTCTTTGGCAGCATAACTCATAGATAATTACTAAATTTCGGAATAAATTAATGCATCAGAACCCCTAAGCCTCATTAAAACCATGGCTTAGCGGCAAAACGTTATAACCAATTAAAAACAAAACTTATGAAAAAAACAATAAGCATTATATTGTTATCATCATTTACAATCGGTAATGCAATTTACGCTCAAAATAAAACTATTTATGCAAATGGTGGTGAAACTACCGTGAATTGGGATGTAATTATGAGTGAGTATGAAAGTCCAGATTATGACGGGGCACCCTTTTGGTTTTCATGTATTAATGCACCCGATAACGTAAAAGCCTCCTCTACATTAAGCCCTCAGGGGAAACACAGCTATAGCGCGAACAATATAAATGATTATGACCCACGTACAGCATGGGTTGAGGGAAAAAGTGATTATGGTATAGGAGAGTACTTAAGTGTAAAGGGGGATATGTTTGGAGGTACTAATATTTATATATTTAATGGATACCAAAGTTCTTACTCCTCCTGGAAAAATAACTCTAGGGTAAAAAAATTTAGAGTCTATGTAGATAATAGACCTATCTGTTATTTAGAGCTAAAAGATAAAATGGGTGGTCAATATTTCGATCTTTCAGATTATGATTTATATGGCCAATGGATTAGATTTGAAATTGTAGAGGTTTATAAAGGAGACAAATGGGATGATGTCGCTATTTCTGAGATTCATACGAGAGGTTGCTGTTTTAACAGCAATACTACTATTCTTAATTTAAATGAACCTCTTTCAATCAAAAAATTACAAAAAGGAGTTGAAATTTCTTCTTTAGATATAACAACAGATAAAATTAGAGTTACAAAGTTAATCCAATCAGCTAAACAAATTCATCATACATTACTTAAAGTTTCAACTGAAGATTATACTGTCGAATTAACTCCATCTCATCCATTGTTTATTAAAGAGTATGGTTTAATATCTCTGTATGCCCTAAAAAGAGATTCTAATTTCAGTAATTACCAAGAAATGCTCGGTAAAATTGAAATTTTAGTCTGGAATAGCGAAAAACAAAAAACTGAATATCAAAAACTTACAAAAATTGATAAAATAACTGGGGATTTTGAAACACATACTATACTTAAATTACAAAAAGGAAAAACATACATAGCTAATGGTTTTGTAACTTCAGTTTACTGATTCAAATGTTCGGTTCATTTTAATTTTTGGTTCTGTCGCTTTAACTTGAAGCTAAATGATATCGATGGAAAACGAATGCTCATAACTGTTAGGACGGCAAAGGGAAATAAAGATAGGGTAAGGATATTAAGTCCTTTCGTATTACAAGAACTTAGGAACTATTTTAAAGGATATCGACCTAAAGAATTTCTGTTCGAAGGACAAAATAGAAAACAATATAGTGCAGAAAGTGTCGGAAGTATTATTAAAGCTTCAGCCATGATGGCCAAAATAAAAAAACGCGTGACACCACATATGCTTAGACATAGTTTTGCAACGCATCTATTAGAGGATGGGGCTGACTTGAGATATATACAGAGCCTTTTGGGGCATAGCAGCAGTAAAACAACCGAAATATACACTCAGGTAACNTTAAATCATGTTAAAAACATTCAAAGTCCCTTGGATTCATTAAATTTGACTTAAACCCATAAAGGAAATATATGTAACAGTTACATATATTATATTGTTAGTAACAATAAAATTTGATAAAATGAAAGGGCTCTTCGAGAATGATAAGGTAATTTTAACTCAGTCAAGTAAATAAGCTATGAAATATTTAATAATTTTAGCAATCTGGACAATAAGTTCAGTTGCAACTGCTCAAAACGAAATAGAATGGATGATAGAAAACTTATCCGTTACTACTTTTCGAAATGGAGACAGCATACAACAAATTACAAACAAAGTAGATTGGGAAAAGGCAGGAAATGACAAGGTTCCAGCGTGGACGTATAAATCCGAGAACGACTCTACACAAGTTATTGTCTATAATTATTATGCTGCAATAGATGCAAGAGGTTTAGCTCCTAATGGATGGAGAATCCCAACGATTAAAGAATTAGAATCATTCTCTATTGAAATAATGGGAGATGCCATTTGTTGGGGTAAAAATTTTGGTGAAACTTTCGCTAATGCAGGCTCACTTGTTGGTTTCTAGTCATCAACTGAATACGATGATGGTTTCGCCTATTATCTGGATTATACAGAATGGCTGGATGACCGACTTAAAAGTGATTGGGCATTGAAAGGTTTAGGTTTTTCGGTCAGATGTGTTCGATGAAATAGGGATGTATAAATCTATTACTAACAAAACCTAAACGGCATTAAAACGACCGTTTAGCCAAAACGTTAGCGTTAATAAAATCAAAATAAATGAAAAAGATGACGAATATAATTTTAAGTACCTTGATGGTTTTTACAATGACTATTGCAAATGCGCAAGGTAAGAAGAAACAGATTGAAAATCTAACTTTCTCATTAGATAGCTTGAATCAAGCAGTAGTTAGCGAACGGCAAAGCTTTAACACTACTTTAGATAGCTTGGATCAAGCAGTAGTTAGCGAACGGCAAAGCTTTAACACTACTTTAGATAACTTGAATCAAGTTCTTAGTAAGAATCAACAAGATTTTGAATTAGAGATGGACAAATCTAGTATCACAATCAAGAACCTCAATTCTCAATTAATTAGATTGAATTCGATAAATGATTCATTAAGCAACGGAATCACCCGTAAGCAAATAAGGATAGACTCAATTAGCCTTGCTCTCGACTCGATAATTTTAGTAGCTAATAGGTTAGAAAGTGGATGGTCCTCTATAACAGCTGATAAACCTTATTATAACTATCATGATAATACTGATATGCTCAGGCATCTTCTGACTCAAATTCTTAGGTCACGAACCAGCTATCTGATGAGCTTAACGGATGATTATTTCTACAAAAACAACATCAAGGAACTAACGATATATAAGAGTTATGATAGTTTTAAAACCCTCGTTGATAACATTTATGAGCTAGGGTTTGTTATTTGTCAAGGAGAAGGAGCATATTATGTTGAACCTAAATCCAGTAAATGTCGAGTTGAACATGATGGAGTAGATTAAGAAAAACCAATCCTTGAGGACTATCTCTTGTAAAATCAAAAAATCACTTTGACAATATTAACGAAACATACCGCTAACATTGGCTATACGTAATGCGGACGAAAGTGCTGATATGAAAGTAATTGCATTAAATAAACCAACAGCTATACGGTAAGGTAAGTGTCTTGATATCCCGCACTGCGTATAGCCGAGACCATTATGTGTAATGAAGACCTGACTGTATAATATTTAATTGAGATAATTAGAATGTTCTGATGTTCATCACTTTTTTAGGTCAGTTCGTCCCATTATCTAACATTGTAGTAAGAAAATAGTATTTTATTCAGAAATTCGTTCAACATGCAAGAGCTTGCAAACGTGCAAAACAATTATGATTAATACAAAAGAATCAAATACGTTAAATTATATAATTATGAAACATTTTTATTTATTGTTTTTTATTGGACTAATTAGTTTCGGTGCCCATTCAACGACTATTTACGTGGACGTAAATGCAACAGGTGGGAATTCCGGTGCGAACTGGACAGATGCATTTGTTGATTTACAAGATGCTATTGCGCTATCTATTTTTGGTGATGAAATATGGGTGGCTCAAGGTACTTACAAGCCGGGGACCACGAGGTCTGCCAACTTCTCAATAAAAAATGGCACGAAGGTTTATGGGGGTTTTTCAGGAGTAGAAACACTCCTAAACCAGCGAGATATAGATGCAAATGTGACAATCTTAAGTGGTGAAATCGGTTCAGGAGCAGCATCTGACAATAGCTATGTAGTTACTTATTTTAGTAATGTTGCCAACCAGACAAGGTTAGATGGATTTATAATTACTTCTGCTTATCATAATGGTGTTTCAGCCTACGGCGGAGGTGCAAAAGTAGTAGCATCCAGTCCCACTATAGCAAATTGTACGTTTCAAGGTAACTACGCTGAGGATGGCGGTGGTGCATTGAACCATTCTACTTCTGGAATCTTGACCCTAGAAGGTTGTGTTTTCGATGGTAATGTTGGAAACACTTATGGTGGTGGAGCTTTACGCTTGTATGCAGGAACTGTGAACATTTCCGATTGTTACTTCAAATCAAATCAGAGCAACACATATGGTGGAGCTATGTACATTTACGACGCTATTGTGAATATATCGAACAGTGTTTTTGCTGGAAACATCTCACAAACATCTGGAAGTGCAATCCGTATTGGTGATATTGGGACAATCCATATGAGTAATAGTCTGGTTGTTGGTAACTACACCAACACAACGAGTACAATTACCACCTCTACGTTTTCTAATTCAGGCGCGCACACTATTAAAAATTGTACTATAGCACATAATAAGCATGATAACAGCGGAGGATCTTCAACGTCTTCAACAGTAGCACTAAACGATGAAGCAACGGTAACAAATTCAATTATCTATGGAAACAATAGCACCAATCAAGTCTTAAGCACAGGGCTGACTTTTGACTACAACATAACAGAGAATTCTACGAATAATGCCTCAGGAACAAATGTTTTGCATACTGATCCTTTGTTTGTATTACCAGGCGATGTGAATACGGCTCCTTTTGACACCACAGGAATCGATTATCAACTAAACATCCTCTCTGAAGGCATAGATTTCGGTTTGAATGCAAATGTGTCAGGAACTACTGATTTAGCAGGAAATACTCGGATTTACAACAGTATTGTTGATCTTGGAGCATTCGAGAGCTCTTTTTGTTCATCGACATCACAATTTACGACTCCATCACCATATACTTTATGTGGAGGAACTCCAATTGACTTAACTGTTGTTGATGGTGTTAACCATGTATGGTCAACGGGTAGTACATCCAANTCGATTACTGTTAATTCTTCTGGAACATACTCAGTCATTTTTGAAGATATAAACGGATGTAGAGGAAATCTGTCAGCGAATGTAACGGCCAGCTCCAATCCTACTCCAAATATCACATTTGCAGGAGGAAACTTAGATGCGGGATCATTTAGTACATATCAATGGTACTTCAATGGCAACTTAATTAATGGCGCTACCAATAGCACGCATATTCCTGTTGAAGGTTATGGTTCGTATGAAGTTTATGTTGAGAATTCAAGTGGATGTGAGGGGAATACTAGTTATTGTCTATCACCTGCCACTTTGAGTACTGATGGGCCTACTACATTTTGTGAAGGGGAAGATGTTACATTGTCAGTAACTAACGGTGACAGTCACGTTTGGTCTACAGGTTCGTTGAGTTCATCGATTACTATTGGTTCGAGTGACACCTATTCTGTGACCGTATTAAATTCAAGTGCTGGTTGTTCAGTATTACTGGAACAAGTTGTTGTGGTAAATTCTAATCCTACCCCAGTAATAAGTCTCCCTAGCCAAAACCTGTCTACTACAACATTTACAAGTTATCAGTGGAATTTCAATGGAACTCCAATTAACGGCGCAACCTCTCAAGAATTAGATCCAACATCTACTGGAAACGGTCAATACACAGTAACCGTAACCAACTCTAACGGATGTGAGGCTACATCAGGGGTATACAATTTGACTGATTTAGGTATTAAAGACAATAACTTGTCATCGGTAGAATACTACCCCAACCCTATTCTCAGTGGCTCAATCTTTACCATTGAACTGAGTGAATCAATGGGAACATTGAATCAGATAGAATTGTATAGTTCTGCTGGAGTGAAAATTATGACTAAGCAAGTTCTTGGAACCCTAATCAACATTAAACTACCTCAATTAGATAGCGGGTTATATTTTATTACAATTCGTAACACAGACCGTATCATTTCAAGTGTTAAATTAACGGTGCTATAGATGCGATTATCTTTTGGACTTGTACTAGTACACATAACATAGCCTATGCGATAATACGGGTTTGTTGCTTCGGATAATAATTCATAGTTATAAATCTATTCTTAACTTAAAGTAACAATTTTAGTTCTTNAGCCGCACTACGCATAGCCTTGATCGTTATCTGCAATCGGACGGTTAATGATTGTAAAANGTAAGTTAGAAAAAATGAATCTATAATGATAAATTCTCTTGTAAAATTTTTGGCATTCATTCTTTACTGCCTATTTACGATTCCTGCCAAAGGCCAATATGAGATCAATAGCTCTGTATGGATGGATGAGTATACTGTTCAACATCACATTGATAATTATCTTTCCAATTCTCTTTTTAGCTTTGAATACTACCAAAAATGGAATAATGAAAGAAAACAGTTTGAATCTGCCCTTTCATC
>JGI26084J50262_1001414_pt1 | contig 13364 bp, 9 predicted proteins | sample SaaInl6LU_22_DNA_FD_50262 | JGI IMG/M metagenome (IMG submission 50262) | reverse complement strand
TTTTGCCAACACGGCCAAGTATCTATTCTCGTTGGTCGTATAAATTCTTTTATATACTGGGTTTCCAATACGTAGTTTATGTACAATTTCTTGAATAAATTCCTCGTGAGGCACCAGGTCTGAACTTCCCAAATGGTAAATTCCTGAGGCGTCTTGATTCAGCAACAATAAGATTTGCTGACAAATCTTTTCTCCACAAGACACATTAATGATCAGGTTAGGAAAAACTTCTATAGGGGCCTTGTCTAAAATAAGTTGTTTTATCTCTTTTACTCTGGGAGATTGAGGGCCAAATACCATGGGTGCTCTGAGGAGTAAAAGATTTTCCTTAGGGAGTTTTTGAAGGCTGTGCTCAATTTTAATCTGAAACCTGCCATAGACACTTTCAGAAAGTGTTTTGTCAAATTCGTAAGAAGGATATTTGCTATAGGCGTCAAATACATTTGCTGAGGAGAGAAACACCACCTTACAGCCATAGTCGTTTGCGTATTGAGCCAAATGCTGATGCATGGTAATGAGCGCGTCAAAAGGGCCTCTAATGACAGAAATAACTACAGTAGGCGCTACAGAAGCTAACAGCTCATAGGCAGAGTCCTCTGTTACATTAAAGGAAGTGAATTTCTGATTTTTCCCATAGGCATTTTCTTGGGTGCAATAGGTACCCAAAGTGTTGTAAAATCTGTTGAATTCTTTAAAGAGAAGCCCTCCAATAAAACCACTGGCTCCAAAAATAAAAATCTTTTTTGCTTTCAAAAGCCTTTTGTTATATGCGTTAACCCTTGTAGAATGGGAGTTTCACCACAGAGGCTTTAAGGGATTTTTTTCTAACTTGAATAAAAATCTCGCTCTCTACTTTACTGTGGTCTATAGACACATACCCCAGGCCAATTCCAATTCCAAGAGAGGGAGACATAGTACCAGAGGTCACGATTCCTATCTCTTTTCCTTTCGCGTCTACAATGGGATAATCATGTCTAGGAATACCTCTTTCTTCTAGCGCAAAAGCTACAAGTTTTCTTTGAACACCTGCTTCTTTTTGTGCTGCCAAGCCTGATGCGTTTACAAAATCTTTAGAGAATTTAGTGATCCAACCCAATCCAGCTTCTAGCGGAGAGGTTTGGTCATTAATATCATTTCCGTATAAGCAATAACCCATCTCTAATCTCAAGGTGTCTCTAGCCGCTAAACCAACAGGTTTAATGCCATAAGAAGCGCCTGCTTCAAATACCTTATCCCAAAGCTGTGCAGCTTCTTCATTCTTGCAATAAATTTCAAAACCTCCTGATCCCGTATATCCTGTCGCAGAGATAATCACATGTTCAATACCCGCAAAAGGACCTACTTCAAAATGATAAAAGGGAATGTCTGCCAATGNAATATCNGTGAGCGACTGCATGGCCTCTACCGCTTTTGGACCCTGTATGGCTAAAAGGGAATAGTCGTCTGATAGGTTCCTGAGCTGCGCTTTGTAAGTTTCATTGTAGGTGTTAATATGCGCCCAATCCTTGTCTATGTTTGAAGCGTTTACCACCAATAAATATTTCTCAGGCGCGAGCATATATACAATAAGGTCGTCTACAATTCCACCTGTTTCATTTGGGAAACAGCTGTACTGTGCTTTTCCTAGTTTTAAATTGGCCACTTCGTTAGAGGTCACTTTTTGTAGTAGATCAAAAGCTGTTGGACCTTCTACTAAAAATTCTCCCATATGAGATACGTCAAATACGCCCACGCCATTTCTCACGGTTTCGTGTTCTGCGTTAATCCCTTCGTAGGAGACAGGCATATTGTAACCAGCAAAAGGAACCATTTTGGCACCAAGCGATTCGTGTACGGAAGTAAGGGCAGTATTTTTCATGCAAATAATTTTTGTAAAAGTATTTATTTCTCGGAGAATACACCACTCCTTTCGGTAAACAATATCCTTTTTTTAGTTCACCATATTTTAGTACTTTTAAACTTATTCAAAATCTAATTATGAAAGTATATTTTCTTCTTTGTGCCTCTTTAGTTTCTTTTTTTGTTGCGGCACAGCAACTTCCTACAGATTATTTAACGGCTGACTTTCACAAAGGCCGCAGAGATGCTTTCAGGGCAGAAATGCCCGCCAATTCAGTAGCGGTGTTATTTTCTAATCCTGTGAGAAATAGGGCCAATGATGTAGATTATATCTACCACCAAGATCCAGATTTTCATTACCTCACGGGTTATAACGAACCCCATGCGGTACTTTTAATTTTCTCCTCGCCACAAACAACTCCAGACGGGAACACTTACAAGGAGTTAATTTTTGTGCAAGAGCGCAATGCTAGGGCAGAACAATGGAATGGTAGAAGGTTAGGCGTAGAGGGAACCATCGCTAGCTTAGGTTTTGAATCTGCATATAATGGCAGTGAATTTGCGGCTTTAGATATGGATTTTAAGTCGTTTGACAAAGTGTTGTTTTACAACTTTAACAATGATTACAGAGACACCAGAGATGGGGCAGATTTATTTGATCTGGTCAAGTCTTTTAAAAACAAAATAGGGTTTCCAGCCAACTACAATGCGTCGCTTCAACAGGTATACACCCTCATTCAATCTACCACTGAAAAAGACACCCAAAAAGTGGTATCTCAATTAAAACGCTATATGAGTAGAGATGCTTCTTTGGCAGAAGATCCAGTAGTAAAAGATTTTCTAAATGCTGCCCTACAACCCAAGGATCAGAAAATTATGGACCGCGCTAAAACAGCTGTAAACTTAGCTATAAATCAATATAATTTTGATTTGGAAGGCCTTGGCCAAATTATGAGTGGTTTAAGAGAAACCAAATTGCCAGAAGAAATGGCGCTTTTAAGGAAAGCCATTGAGATATCGGCCGTAGGCCAATTGGAAGTAATGAAAGCCATGCACCCAGGAATGTCTGAGACAGAGGTGCAAGGAGTGCATGAATATGTGTATAAAAAATACGGGGCAGAATACGAGGGGTATCCGTCTATTGTGGGCGGTGGAAACAACGGTTGTATTTTGCATTATATAGAAAATAATAAGCCTGAGCTGGGGGCAGAATTGGTCTTAATGGATTTGGGTGCTGAATACCACGGATACACCGCAGACGTCACCCGAACCATTCCAGCCAATGGAGTATTTAGTCCGGAGCAAAAAGCAATTTATGAGATTGTGTACAATGCCCAAGAGGCAGGAATAGCTGCTAGTGTGGTAGGTGCGCCATTTTCTGCTCCAGGAGCTGCGGCTTCTAAAGTGGTGGCAGATGGCCTTATGTCTCTAGGACTTATTAAAGAGACCTCTGAGGCTAGAAAATACTTTCCACATGGCACCTCGCATTATTTAGGTTTAGATGTTCACGACAAAGGTACTTACGGTCCTTTTAAGGCCAATACAGTCATCACAGTGGAGCCTGGAATTTATATTCCAGAGGGTAGTGATTGCGATCCAAAGTGGTGGGGTATTGCGGTTAGAATAGAAGACGATATCCTGATTTCAGACCAAGGACCTGTCTTACTATCTTATATAGCACCGCGTTCTGTGGAGGCTATTGAGGCGGCAATGAAGCTTCCAAGCCCCTTAGACGCATTTAGTTTGCCAACCCTAGAGTAGTCATGCAAATTAGGAGTCTACTCGCAATTTGTTTTTGCTTTTTTACGGGGTCTATGTTCGCTCAGAAACTGTATGTTTTGGGAACGCTTCAAGATGGTGGGTCCCCACATATGGGTTGTGAAAAGTTGTGCTGTGCAGTTGAAAATGCAAATGATTATGTCAGTAGTATAGGGGTAGCAGGAGCGCATAAATCTTATATTTTTGACGCTACACCAGATGTTGTGTCACAAACCAATTATTTGAGAGAGGTCTCCGGCCATAATGAATTGGCTGTTTTTCTTACCCATGCACATATGGGACATTATACAGGGCTCATGCATTTTGGAAGAGAGGCTTATAACGCTTCTGAAACATTGGTTTATGCCATGCCTAAAATGACTTCTTTTTTAAGTCAAAACGGTCCTTGGAGTCAATTGGTGTCTTTGAAAAATATTACGCTAAAGCCTTTACAAGAAAATCAAGTAGTTTTTTTAGATCAAAGTTTATCAGTCACTCCTTTAAAAGTGCCTCACAGAGACGAATATTCAGAAACAGTGGGTTATTTGATTAAAGGAAAAAACAAGACGGCTTTGTATATTCCAGATATTGACAAATGGTCTAAATGGACTGTGGCCATTGAACAACTTATTGAGCAAGTAGATTACGCCTTTTTAGATGGGACATTTTTTTTAGATGGAGAAGTGCCCAGGCCCATGGCAGAAGTGCCACATCCCTTTGTTTCTGAAACGGCTACACTTTTGAGTTCACTGCCTTTAAAAGAGCGTAAAAAAGTATATTTTATTCATTTAAATCATAGTAATCCTGCTCGAAAGGCTGAATTTCAAGGCCGTGTAGCTCTAGAAAAGCAAGGATTTCATTTTGCTGAATTTGGACTATCTTTTGATTTGTAGAAAAACTATTCTTGCATTAGGAAGCGCTTGAGTCCCTGGTAATCAGAAATTTTGGTGGCTTGTTTTTGTTTGGACAATACCTCTACAATCTTCTTTGGAATGGTNAGTGTCTTACCGAGGGTTTCTTCTACCACTTCTAAAAACTTCACAGGATGGGCAGTTTCTAAAAATACGCCATAGGTATTGGGATGGTTTTTCTGATATTCTAAAAGTCCTAAATACCCCACCGCTCCGTGTGGGTCTGCAGTGTAATGGTGTTCTTTTTCAATAGCACGCATGGCCTCCTTTGTTTGTGGGTCTGTAAAACTATAGGCACTGAACCCTTTTTCAAGAATTCCGTGTTCATTTTCATGCATCTGTAAGATTCTGACAAAGTTGCTAGGATCTCCCACATCCATAGCGTTTGATATAGTGGCCACCGATTTTTCTGCTTTGTATGTTCCATTTTTCATGAAATTGGGCACCACTTTATTGGCATTGGTGGCTGCTATAAAATGAGATACGGGAAGTCCCATTTCTCTGGCGACCATACCGGCACAGATGTTTCCGAAATTACCAGAAGGTACGGAGAAAACAAGTTCCTTTCCGTTTTTATCTAGAGACGGTTTAAGGGTTTTATAGGCTAAGAAGTAGTACAGCATTTGTGGCAACCATCTCGCTACGTTTATAGAATTGGCAGAGGTGAGTTGTTTGTAGTCGGTGATCTCAGTATCTAAAAAAGCTGTTTTAACCATTTTTTGACAATCGTCAAAGCTACCATCTACCTCTAATGCTTTAATATTTTGCCCNAAAGTAGTGAGTTGTTTTTCCTGTATAGGGCTCACTTTTCCGCTGGGATATAAGATTACTACTTCTACTCCTTCTACGCCTAGAAATCCATTGGCTACGGCACCTCCAGTATCTCCAGATGTNGCTACCAATACCGTCACAGGGGCTTGATTTTTTTCAGAAAACAAACCGAGGCATTGCGCCATAAATCGTGCTCCTACATCTTTAAAGGCTAGGGTAGGGCCATGAAATAATTCAAGAGACCCTATACTATCCGAAAGGGGTACCACAGGGAAATCAAAATCTAAGACCGTTTCTAAGACCTTTTTTAAGTCGCTTTTACTCAAAATATCTTGAGTAAAAGGCCGCATGACTTCAAGGCCAATTTCTACCGGACTAAGACTTTCTATGATTAAAAAAACTGGGGTCTAGACTGGGAATGTGGTCTGGATAATACAAACCTTTGTCTGGTGCAATCCCTTTAATGACTGCTTCTTTAAAGCTTGCTTTTAAACTGGGGGTGTCTATTGAAAAATATTCCATTTTATATTAAGCGGGGTACACCCCTTTTTCATTGATGTTAGAAATGTGTATGTCAAATGAAATCCCAAAGGGTTCATAGGCGTGCCTCATAGCGTCTGCAACTTTTAAGGCTTTATCTTTCCCTTTTGACAGGGCAAATACAGAAGGTCCGGAGCCAGATATACCACCTCCCAATGCACCGGCATTCAGTGCTGCTTCTTTTATTTCGTTAAATCCAGGGATGAGTATGCTCCTTACTGGTTCAATAACTACATCTTGAAGCGAACGACCAATTAATTCGTAATCTTCTCGGTATAATCCAGCGACCAATCCACCAACATTACCCCATTGGGTAATAGCGTCTTTAAGTGAGAGGTTAGATTTTAATATCCTTCTAGAATCTGCTGTTTTAATTTCTATTTGAGGGTGTATGACAGTGGCGTATAATGCACTGGGGCTTGGGAGTGAAATAACATCTAAGGGATCTGTACTTCTCACCAGAGTAAAGCCGCCTAAGAGGGCTGGAGCCACATTATCTGCATGAGCCACTCCTGATGCCAGACGTTCTCCCTCCATAGCAAATGGAATGAGTTCTTTTGTTGTAAAAGGATCCCCCAATAGATGGTTTATGGCCCAAACCGCACCAGCACTGCTTGCAGCACTGCTGCCTATACCACTACCTGCTTTTATACGTTTGTCTATTTTAATGTCAAAACCAGCGTCACTTCCCAAGGCTTCGAGAAGCGCCAAACCCGCTACACCTGCTACATTTTGGGTAGTCTCCATCGGAAGGTCTTGCCCTAAAATTTCGCTAATAGTAATGCCTTTTATAGCAGTTTGTGTCACGGTCATATAGTCTCCCACTCCTGCAAGAGAAAGACCAAGGACGTCAAAGCCGCAAGATACATTGGCAATAGTTCCAGGACAAAATACACGTATAGACTTCATGAGATAAGGCTTTATGATCTTAAAGGTAATTGTTAAAAGTTTCCCACTCGGATAATGTCTGCAAAAATACCAGAGGCTGTAACGGCGGCACCCGCACCCGCGCCTTTAATAATCATAGGCTGGTTCGGATAGCGTTCTGTATAAAANAAGACAATATTATCACTTCCTTCTAAAGCATAAAAATCGTGACCCTGGGGTATTTCTTGAAGCCCCACGGAAGCTTTTCCATCTTTAAAGCTAGCCACGTATTTTAGTTTTGCGCCTTTGGCCGATGCCTTTTGGTACATAGCTTGGAAATCTCCTTCATATTTGATTAAACTGTCAAAGAAGGCTTCATTAGATTTCGTTTCTAGACTTTCTGCCGGTAAGAATGCGTTGTTCTCAATATCTGATATTTCCATGACATGACCACTCTCTCTCGCTAGGATTAGTATTTTACGCATAACGTCTATTCCGCTTAGATCTATAGTTGGGTCTGGCTCAGTATAGCCCTCTTCCTGAGCTTGCTTCACCACATCGTGGAAAGTGGTTTGATCATTAAAATGATTAAACACAAAATTTAAACTGCCAGAAAGTACGGCTTGAATTTCTTTGATCTCATCTCCAGAGGCTACGAGGTTTTTAAGCGTGTCTATAATGGGTAATCCAGCTCCTACATTCGTTTCAAATAAGAAAGAAGCATTATAAGTTCTGGCCAAATCTTTGAGTTTTCTATAATTTGGATAGGCAGAGGCACAGGCAATTTTGTTACAAGTAACTACAGAAATACTCTTGGAAAGATAATCTGCGTAAGTGTTTGCCACCACATCACTCGCGGTATTGTCTACAAAAATGGCATTTCTGAGGTTTAGATCTGTTATTTTTTGTAAGAATAAGGCTTGGTCTGCTTTTTCTCCATTGGAAAGTAAATTTTGCCAATTGTTGAGATCTATTCCGTCTGAGGCAAAACACATGGTCCTAGAATTACTCATGCCAATAACCCTTACAGAGAGTTTTAACTGCTTTTTAAGGTAGTCTTTTTGTTGGGCCAATTGCGCCAATAATTTAGCCCCTACATTTCCTACCCCCATAACAAAGAGGTTTAACTGTTTAATATTTTCTTCGAAGAATACTTCATGTAGTGCATTCAAGGCTTTTTTAACGTCTGTTTTTTCTATTACCGCGGAGATGTTTCGTTCAGAAGCCCCTTGAGCTATAGCCCTGATATTGACATTGTTTTTACCTAGGGTGGCAAACATTTTACCACTTAGACCTTGGTGCTTTTTCATCTGATCACCTACCAACGCAATAATGGCCAAATCATTTTCTGCAATGACCGCTTTAATTTTACCCTGTGACATTTCAAATTCGAAGGCTTCATTTACGAGTGCCACTGCGGCTGAAGTGTCTTCTGCAGCAATACCTACACAGATAGAATGTTCTGAAGAAGCTTGTGTAATTAATACCACACTTATTTTTGCATTGGAGAGCACTTCGAAAAATCTTTTAGATATTCCTGGAATACCAACCATGCCTGGTCCTTCTAATGAAATTAAGGCTATATTTTCTACATGGCTAATGCCTTGTACTGTTTTGTTTCCTTCTGAAGTTTGTTTTTGTATTAGTGTACCTACCGCCTGAGGGTCAAAAGTGTTTTTAATGGCAATAGGAATTTGCTTTTGTAATACCGGTTGAATGGTAGGNGGGTAGAGCACTTTAGCGCCAAAATGAGACAACTCCATGGCCTCTTCATATGAAATGCTAATGATGGGTCTGGCTTGCTTTACCAATTTTGGATTGGCGGTAAACATCCCACTTACGTCGGTGTATATTTCAAGCAATACTGCGTCTAGAGCAGCTGCCACTATGGCTGCAGTAAAATCTGAACCACCCCTTCCTAGTGTAGTTGCAACACCATCTGTGCTAGAAGCAATAAAGCCACCCATCACTACAATAGCGTTTTTATTGTCCCCATTGAATGCTTTCAATTTTTGATTGGTGAGCGGGTAGTTAACAGTTGCTTTACCGTGCAATTGGTCTGTGGTGATGAGTGTTCTCGCGTCTGNATGAAGGGCGTCTAAGCCTTGAGACTTAAAGTAAGCACTGATAATATAAGAGGACAATAGTTCTCCAAAGCTCACTATTTTGTCTGAGAGTTTTGGTGTTATTTCTCCGATGAGGAAAGCTCCTTCTAAAAGGGTTTCTAAGGTGTTTAATGCCGCTTTAATCTGGCTTAAGATTCCAGCCTGATCATTGGTTGGAATCAGAGATTTTACCGTGTCTAAGTGTCTTTTTTCAATCTCGTTTAAGGGTATTTTGTATTGGAGGATCTTGATGGGCTGCTGAAGCGGCGGTTTCAAGTAATAAATCCGTTACGCCACCAAGTGCAGAAACAATAACATATTGTTTTTTATAGGTGTTCTGTTGAACGATATTTTTTACAAGACTGATATTTTGTGCGTTGGCTACTGAGGTACCACCGAATTTTAAAACATTCATGGGTTAGTTTTTAAAAATAAAAAAAAATAAATAAATAAATAGGTTGCGGAAGTAATCATCTAGTACCCCAAAGGGGTTCCTGTAGTAGTAGTCATAGCAAATGTGCTCGTTAGATTACGAGTGCCTGTAGTTTCAATACGAAGTGAAAATGGCATGCTTTGATGATTTATAAATCAAATATANACAAATGCACCACCTGAGCATTGTAAAACACTTATTTTTAGTAGATGTGTAATTTTAGATACTTTTTGATGAGAATTTATAGATATATACGCTAAAATGGAGGTATATCAAAAAAGCCGCTCCAACGGAGCGGCTTTTTTGACAGGCTGTATATTTTTCCATTAAGAGGCTTCAGATGACTCCTCTGCTTTTTTAATGGTAACCTTTAGTTTTTCATCATCACTGGCATCTCTGTCCAATGAAATGGTGTCTCCTGAGACCAAATTAGCATTGACTATCTGCTCCGCCAAACTGTCTTCAATATACTTTTGNATGGCTCTTTTTAGTGGTCTTGCGCCAAACTGTTTGTCAAATCCTTTTTCAGCAATAAAATCTTTNGCCTTTTTGGACAGTTTCAATTGGTAGCCCAGACCTTCAATTCTCTTGAATAACTTCTTTAACTCAATATCAATGATCAAGTGAATGTCTTCTTGCTCAAGGGCGTTAAAGATAACAATGTCGTCTATTCTGTTGAGAAATTCAGGGGCAAATGCCTTTTTGAGGGCATTTTCTATGACGCCTTTATTATGNTTGTCTGACTGTGCTTTCATAGAAGCAGTTCCAAAACCAACCCCTTGACCAAAGTCTTTGAGTTGTCTAGACCCAATATTGGAGGTCATAATAATAATGGTGTTTCTAAAATCAATCTTACGACCTAAACTATCTGTTAAATAACCGTCGTCTAAGACTTGTAGCATGGTGTTAAACACATCTGGATGCGCTTTTTCTACCTCGTCCAAAAGAATTACAGCATAAGGTTTACGCCTTACTTTTTCTGTTAACTGCCCCCCTTCTTCATAACCCACATAGCCGGGAGGGGAACCTATTAATCTAGAAATGGCAAATTTCTCCATATATTCACTCATGTCTATACGAATGAGCGATTCTTCAGAGTCAAACAATTCCTTAGCCAATACTTTAGCCAACTGAGTTTTTCCTACNCCTGTTTGGCCTAAAAATATAAAAGAACCAATGGGTTTGTTAGGGTCTTTTAATCCAGCCCTATTTCTTTGAATGGCCTTGGCTACTTTTGCAACTGCTTCGCTCTGACCAATAACCGCTTCTTGAATAATCTCTGGTAATTTGGCCAATTTTGTGCTCTCTGCCTGTGCAATTCTAGTCACAGGAATACCACTCATCATAGATACTACATCTGCCACATGGTTATCTGTAACAACCTCTTTATGTAATTTACTCTCCTCTTCCCACTGGTCTTGGGCGTCTTGAAGGGCTTTTTCCAGTTTTTTCTCGTCGTCTCTCAGTTTGGCTGCCTCTTCATAACGCTGCTTTTTCACTACAGTGTTCTTTTCTTCCCGAACAGTTTCTAGCTGGTTTTCTAAACTGACAATCTGCTTGGGTACATTCATATTGGTAATATGAACTCTAGAGCCCACTTCATCTAGCGCGTCAATAGCCTTGTCTGGTAAGAATCTGTCTGTAATATAGCGGTCCGTTAGCGTCACACATGCTTCTAATGCCTCCTCGGTATAGCTCACATTGTGGTGGTCTTCGTATTTGGGTTTAATATTTTTTAAAATCTCTATGGTCTCTTCTACTGAGGTGGGTTCCACAATGACTTTTTGAAACCTTCTTTCCAAGGCACCGTCTTTTTCTATGTGTTGTCTGAACTCATCTAAAGTAGTAGCACCAATACATTGTATCTCTCCTCTAGCCAAGGCTGGTTTAAACATATTAGAAGCGTCTAAACTTCCTGTAGCACCACCTGCACCTACAATAGTGTGAATTTCATCTATAAATAAGATAATGTCGTCGTTTTTTTCCAATTCATTCATGACCGCTTTCATACGCTCTTCGAATTGACCACGGTATTTTGTGCCCGCTACTAAGGAGGCCAGATCTAAAGTAACCACCCTTTTGTTGAACAGTACCCTTGAGACCTTTTTTTGTATGATTCTAAGCGCCAAACCTTCTGCAATGGCACTTTTACCCACTCCGGGTTCACCGATTAATAGGGGGTTGTTTTTCTTTCTGCGGCTTAAAATTTGAGACACACGCTCTATTTCTTTTTGTCTTCCTACCACAGGATCTAAGCGGTTTTCTTCTGCCATCTGGGTGAGGTCTCTACCAAAGTTGTCAAGAACAGGAGTTTTTGATTTTTTACCTGACTTGTTGGCAGTTGTTCCACCTCCAAAAGATTCTCCAGCAGCTTCTTCTGAGTCAGACTCACTTGAGAAAGAAGCCTCGGTTGGTCCGCTGGTATAATCGTCGTCTGAAGTGATCATAGATTTAAACTGCTCTTTAACACCGTCGTAGTCTACCATCATTTTTTGCAACAATTTGGTGGTAGGGTCATTCTCGTTTCTGAGAATACACAACAACAAATGCGCCGTATTAATAGCTGTACTCTGAAAGAGTTTGGCTTCTAGGAAAGTGGTTTTTAAGGCCCTTTCTGCTTGTCTGGTGAGGTGGAGGTTCTTTTTGTCCTGATGCACCAAACTAGGGTTTGGATTTGCCGGACTAAGGATTTCTACCTTTCTTCTAGGTGTTCCAAGTCTACTGATAAGGCGTCTAAGATGCTAATGGCTTTTCCGCCACCATCTCTTAATAAACCCAACATTAGGTGCTCCGTTCCAATAAAGTCATGCCCCAATCTAAGGGCTTCTTCTTTACTGTAGGCAATTACGTCTTTTACTCTAGGTGAAAAATTATCATCCATAAACCAGTTGTTTATACTCAAAAATAGTAAATCTTTTTACCACTCAATTACAAATAGTATTCCTTTTTGTATTATATGACACAATTGACAAAAAAACAATGGCTTGTCCAAACAAGCCCCAGCTATTTTATTAACTATTTGTCCTATTATATATGTTGATAAATTCTTTAATAAACTACTCTTTAACCTCCCCTAAAGCATCCAAATTATGTATATTGGCTTGATTTTTTAATGAATAAAGAATAGCTTTTTTAATATGGCAGAAGGAGAAAAATTAATTAAGATTAACATAGACGACGAAATGAAGTCTGCCTACATAGATTATTCTATGTCGGTTATTGTATCACGTGCCTTACCAGATGTAAGAGATGGTTTAAAACCAGTGCACCGAAGGGTGTTGTTTGGAATGCATGAGTTGGGCGTTAGGGCTACAGGTGCACACAAGAAGTCTGCGAGAATTGTAGGAGAAGTTTTAGGTAAGTACCACCCACATGGAGATACTTCTGTTTACGACACTATGGTGCGTATGGCACAAGAGTGGAGTTTGCGATATATGTTGGTAGACGGCCAAGGTAACTTTGGCTCTATTGANGGAGACAGTCCTGCGGCAATGCGTTATACGGAAGCCCGTATGCGCAAGATTGCAGACGACATGCTAATAGATATTGACAAAGACACGGTAGACCACCAATTAAATTTTGACGACACTTTAGAAGAACCTAAAGTACTTCCCACCAGAATTCCCAACCTACTGGTNAATGGTGCTTCTGGGATTGCTGTAGGGATGGCCACCAATATGCCGCCACACAACCTATCGGAAGTGGTAGACGGAACTATTGCTTATATAGAAAATCCAAATATTGAAATAGACGAACTCATCACCCACATTAAGGCCCCAGATTTTCCAACAGGAGGTGTTATTTTTGGATATGAAGGAGTTAAAGAAGCTTTTCATACTGGAAGGGGTAGGGTCGTTGTTCGTGCCAAAGCTATTATTGAAGAAGTTCAGGGAAAAGAGTGTATCATAGTCACTGAAATCCCATACCAAGTCAATAAGGCAGACATGATCAAGAAAACAGCAGACTTGGTTAATGACAAGAAAATTGAGGGTATTTCTACCATTAGGGATGAATCCGATAGAAATGGAATGCGTATTGTTTATATCTTAAAAAGAGATGCAATTCCAAATATTGTATTAAATACCCTGTATAAATACACTTCACTCCAGTCTTCCTTTAGCGTCAACAATATTGCGCTTG
>JGI26084J50262_1001405_pt1 | contig 13401 bp, 10 predicted proteins | sample SaaInl6LU_22_DNA_FD_50262 | JGI IMG/M metagenome (IMG submission 50262) | reverse complement strand
CTACCGGAGAAACCTCATCCGTTATTTTTAGATATTATTTCAATCCTACAGATTACTACCCGATGTCTATTCCAAATCCTATATCTCTGGTGAGAGATGGTTCAATGGATGTAAAGTGTTTTACCCTCTGATGGACACTTGAGTCTACTATAAGTATGTAGTTGTGACCACTAAAAACCACTTTGGATCAACTTTTTTGAAAATCTTTTTGAAAGAAGACCTCAACGAATAAACACTCCTTTGATTTTATACTTAAAACCAAAGGAGTGTTGAGGTTGAGGTGAGTATGGTATTATTGGAGAACTAAATTGGTTCTATGTAAACATCACCAACCTCAACAATATCTTTTCTATTCATCCTTTCCTCTCTAATCTTTCCTTTTTTGTAGATAGAATGAACAATTCCTCTTGAGAATACTGAATTACGGGGTGTTTTTAACCCTTCATCATTGAAGATTTTAGAAATCTTTCTGTAACCTATAGGGGTTAATTTATTCTCCTTATACTCACAAATTCGGTTGAACAAATACTGTTGATGATCGGAGTAATTAGATTCCCAAAGATTTGTAGTGATAATTGATATTGAGAATGTTACGAGTATTCCTTTGGGGTTAACAAATTTACTCCACAAACCTACTCTACCGTAACCGATTTTGCAAGGTTACGCGGTCTGTCAACATCACAACCGCGCATAACCGCGATATAGTAACTCAGTAACTGCAACGGAATAACCGTCAATAGTGGCGTGAGCGCCTCCAATGTTTCTGGAATTTCAATCACGTGATCTGCGCTATTGATGATCTCTGTGTCGCCTTCCGTTACAATCGCGATCACCTTGCCTTCGCGGGCCTTCACTTCTTGAACATTACTGACCAATTTCTCGTAGTGCCCGTTGTTCGGCGCAACCACAACCACTGGCATATTTTCATCAATCAAAGCGATAGGTCCGTGCTTCATTTCCGCTGCTGGGTAACCCTCAGCATGGATGTAAGAAATCTCTTTCAGCTTCAACGCGCCTTCTAGAGCAATAGGGAAATTCACGCCACGACCTAAATAGAGCGCATTCGTAGCATCCTTATACAGCGCTGCAATTTCTTCGATGTGCTCTTTTGATTCGAGTACCTTCTCGACTTTTTTCGGAATAACGCTCAGTTCATTGATCAAAGCACGGTATTCTGAAGTGGAGAATTCTCCGCGAATTTTACCGAGCTCAAGCGCCATCATAGTTAAAACCGTTACCTGTGAGGTGAATGCTTTCGTCGACGCAACGCCTATTTCTGGTCCCGCGTGCGTATATGCCCCTGCATGGGTCTCGCGTGAAATCGTAGACCCTGGAACATTACAAATTCCAAAAACCATCGCTCCCGCTGCTTTGGCCATTTTAATAGCCGCCAAGGTATCTGCCGTTTCACCACTTTGAGAAATAGCAATGACGATATCGTTCTTACGGATGATCGGGTTACGGTAACGGAATTCTGAACCGTATTCTACTTCAACCGGGATTCTAGCAAACTCTTCAAACAAGTATTCTGCCACAAGTGCGCTGTGCCAGGAGGTACCACAAGCCGTCATAATAATGCGGTCTGCATTTCTAAACTTATCGGCATATTCCTCAAGCCCGGACATTTTAATCATGCCTTGCTCGGGTAATAAACGGCCACGGAAGGTATCGTAGATTGCACGCGGCTGCTCGTAAATCTCCTTCATCATGAAGTAGTCGTACCCGCCTTTTTCGATGCTCTCGAGGTCCATTTGAAGGGCGTGAATGGTTGGATCAACAGACTCATCACTTTCAATCATGCGAATAGAAACCTCACCATCCGCTGTAAGACATGCCATCTCGCCGTCTTCTAGATAAATGGCATCTTTCGTATATTCTAGGAAAGGTGTTGCGTCTGAACCTACAAATTTTTCATTTACCCCTAGGCCGATCACTAAAGGCGATCCCAGTTTTGCAACCACAATCTCCTCAGGACGATTCTTGTCGTAGATACAAATCGCATAAGCACCCACAACCTGCGTCAATGCCAAGCGAACCGCTTTACGCAGTTTACAGCCTTCTTCTTTTTGAACGTATTCTATAAAGTTTACGAGGACTTCGGTATCCGTTTCACTGTGGAAGGTGTACCCTTTGCCTTTAAGTAAATCTTTTAAGCTCTGGTAGTTCTCTATAATTCCATTGTGTACCAATACGAGGTCGCCGGAATTGCTTAAGTGTGGATGGGCGTTTTCATCAGACGGTTGGCCGTGTGTAGCCCAGCGTGTGTGCGCGATACCCGTTGAACCAGAGGTGTTGTTGGCAAGCGCGTGCTCTTCCATGGCAACTACCATTCCCTGCTTTTTATATATGGCGATTTCACCATTTTGTGCTAAGGCTACGCCTGAACTGTCATAACCGCGGTACTCAAGACGCTTGAGACCATTTACGAGAATAGGGAACGCTTTTCTGTCCCCAATATATCCTACAATACCACACATAGTGCCGTTAGTTTAAAGGTTTGGTGGGGCTAAAATACGTGTTTTACTACTCTGATTTTGTATAGTAGACATTAAATTCTACCGGAATGGTGGGGTGAAGACCACCGCCTAAAACAACACGAGCCGCACTAGAATTAGAACTTGCTGGTGTTAGAATCACGGGCAAGATTTCTTCTTTTTCATTCACAAAGTCATGAACCATACGCGTTACATTGAAACGGTACCGGAATTCACGCAAATCTGCAAGATTGATCGCACCACCGGCCGGATTAATGGGGCTCGTGTAATCCTTGATCAACGCTTGAGCGGAATCTTGATCTTGTAAAATGAGGAGCGTGTTAGGAAGGGTATACGGTGATGCTGTACCCTGTAAAACGTGTGCAATGATCTCAGCGCGGTTAATGCTGTACCCTTTTCCGATAAGGGTGTCGAGGCCCGGAAATTCAAGGACCGTNCGCGCACCACCAGCACCTTGTGTGTAGGTGAGCAGCTCTCCGTTGACCGTATCTTGCATATCGATCGCAAAGTCTGCCGATGTAAAATCGTTCTCGTAGGTATTAAAAGAAAGCCCCGGGTCACCAAAGTTCTGACCAAAGGTCATGGTAAAGAGTTTCGGAACCGTGTCTTGCGATCCGGTATGATAGAACAATTGGATTAAGCTGCCAGAGGCGGTGAGATTAAAGAAAGATAAAGCGCTGGTCCCGGTTCCTGCATCTCTAAAATGCAAACCAGGTACCGCTTCGACAAAGCGCTCATTATCAATCAAAAAATCTTCACCGGCAATAGCGGGATCAAACAAATTCTCTTGGAAATAAGCGGGATCGAGATCAAATGTGAGGTAACCTACACTAGTATCAATACCATTGAAAACTGGAACTGAGGGATCAACCATTAGCGTAGTATCCATAATGGACGGACCCAAAACAGGCATGTTATTGCTGTAGTAGTTGATAGTATCCGACATGGGTGCCACGACCGGCAACACCTGCAAGTGAATAGAATCTCCACGAACCCCGTAGGTATTTTGGTAGGTCAAACGGACTTTTACAGAATCACAAACTGTGCTATCGCCGAAATCTGGAGATAGTTTTGATAGCAACACACGTGTAGTAAAGGCAGCGTTTAATTTTCCGAAGATGGGGTCATTGAGATTACCTAGCGCAACTGCACCGGGGTTTTTTGTGGTAATGCTGTCCCAGTTCGTTGTGTACGAAACGACATTGAAGGTTAATTTCTCACCCAATTCAGGGCGATCTTCAACAAACTTTCCCGCACCAATTTCGCCGTTGCTTTTTTCACAACTGCTGCTAAACAGGGCCAGCCCAACGAAGGCTAGGAATCCTAGTAGGGACTTATTCAACGTCTTCTTCAACCAGTAGCGATTCATAAACTTTGATGGCTTCTNCTGGATCCTCAGGGAAGTTTTTACCGTCAATGCAAGGAATANCGTTCGCTTTACAGAACTCCTCAACGTGCCCGGTATTTTCTTCACCCAGAATAACCACATCGGCATATTTCGCTGCCAAAAGCTGTAAATCCTCACATGTNGGTGCCTCCAAACCTTCGCAAAGNGCTGGGTCGATCTCATCAAACTCCATTCCTGACTTTAAGTTAGGACCTAAGGTCCCGTCAAANCCATTATCATATGCTGAGAAGACAATCTTCGCATCCTTGAAAATAGGGTTATCCGCCTGGAACAGACGCAAATACATAGGAACTAAGGCAGACATCCAGCCGTGAACGTGTATTACATCGGGCTTCCAGCCTAATTTCTCCACAGTATCAATGGCTCCTTTCGAGAAGAAGAGGGTGCGCTCATCGTTGTCNTCAAACTGCTTGCCGTCTGCATCCGCATACGTAAACTTGCGTTTGAAGTATTCCTCATTATCTATGAAATATACCTGCATGCGCGCTCCTGGAACTGAGGCTACCTTGATGATCAATGGCATATCCATATCGTTGATCACGACATTCATCCCGCTCAAACGAATCACCTCGTGNAACTGGTGTCTACGCTCATTAATGACACCAAAACGTGGCATAAAAACGCGCACCTGGTGACCACTGTCGTTCGTCTTCTTAGCTAAAGCTAGAGTCGTACTTGAAATGGTGTTTTCAGGTAAATAAGGATGAATTTCTTGTGAAACGAATAATACGCGCTTGCTTTCCATAGGAGAAAGTATATTTAAAATAGGGTGCAAAGATACCTATTTTCGCCCTTTATATCAAAGAATGGGCTAGATTTGGAGCCCTTTTAACACTTATGGAACACATTCGGAGCATTGAGGAGTTAGCGCGCTGGAAATCTGAAGGTCGCGAAAAAAAATTGGGCTTTGTTCCTACCATGGGCGCATTGCACGATGGGCACCTCAGTTTGGTACGCTTAAGTCAATCGAAATGCGACCGAACATTGGTCAGTATTTATGTAAACCCCACTCAGTTTAATAACGCTGAGGATCTCGCTAAATACCCCAATACCCTTGAAGCTGACCTCCAGGCATTAGAAATGACGGGGTGTGACGCCGTTTTTTTACCGGATGCGCAAATGCTTTATCCAGACGGACTGAAGTCCAGGAGTTTTGATTTTGANGGACTGGACCGTTACATGGAAGGTGCAGGACGTCCTGGCCATTTTGAAGGCATGGCGACGGTGGTAACCCGATTTTTCGAGTTAATTGGACCCGATTTGGCCATTTTCGGCGAAAAAGACTACCAGCAACTGTGCATTATCCGGCAAGTTGTCGCGAAAGAGGACTGGCCCGTAGAGATTGTACCGGCCGCCATTTCCAGAGAAGCCGATGGACTTGCCATGAGCAGCCGAAACATGCGACTTTTGCCATACGAACGCGAGAATGCTGCCCAAATATTCGCGGTACTCAGCAGCGCTATAGCCGAGCTAAACCCTAGAGAAACGAACCCAAAAGCCTTCGAAAATCGGTGTGCCGACGCTTTGAATGCAGTACCTTCAATTCATGTGGAATATGTGAGCTGCTGCGATGCCGCTACCCTCCAACAAGTGGACGAATTTAACACCAACCGTCCTACACGCGTGTTTGCTGCNGTGCAATGCGGAAAAGTCCGACTCATTGATAACCTTCCTCTTTTTTAAACTACTTTTGCCGCATGCAAATAGAGGTTGTAAAAAGTAAAATTCATCGGGTTCATGTCACTGGAGCGGAGCTGGATTATATCGGTTCTATTACCNTAGACACAGAACTCATGGACGCCGCAGGAATTCTTCCTGGAGAGCGCGTTTATATCGTGAANATCAATAACGGTGAGCGTTTTGATACGTATACCATTGCAGGAACGCCTGGAGCAGGCGAAGTAACCTTAAACGGTCCTGCCGCGCGACGTGTTCAAAAAGGCGATATCATTATCATCATTGCCTACGCACACATGAGTCCGGAAGAAGCAAAATCTTTCAAACCCAGCATCGTTTTCCCGAACGAGACTACGAATCGCCTCGTTTAATGTCGGGGTGGGTAAAAAAGACAGTGCAATATGTACTCTTTTTGAGTATTGGGGTTGCCTTGCTTTACCTCACCTTCAAAAATGTCAACCCTGTTGACTTGTGGAACAACCTTAAAGAGGTACCCTTGAGTGGGCTGCTATTGGTCATTTGTATCGGATTTGTTGCTATCGTTTTTCGTGGATTGCGTTGGGTTCAGATGCTCCAAAGTTTAGGCTATAAGGTACACGGAATGCGCGCGATCGCTGCAGTTGCCTTTAGTTACCTGGTAAATTTAGTCACGCCTCGCGTTGGGGAGGTAGCCCGTTGTACCGCACTCCACAGAACAGATAAAGTCCCTATCGATAAACTCGTGGGCACCGTAGTTTTAGAACGCGTTGTCGACACGTTGTTGTTTGGAATCGTCACCTTGAGTACCGTGGTCATTTCAGGCGATGAATTGCGAGACTTCATGACGGAAAGTGGTGCTCAGCTGCCAGCGCTTACGTTAGCCAGCACCATAAGTATTGCCGGCGTATTTGTGGCCCTTTTGGCGGTCGTGATTTTTACTAGAAAAGTTTGGATGCAATGGAGCGTAGCGCAGAAGGTTGCGGGATTTGCAACAGGAATGATTACCGGACTTCGCAGCTTGCGTACGGTCAATAATAAACCGCTTTTTTGGTTTTATTCCATAGGGATTTGGACCTGTTACGTAGCGACCATAGCCATTGGTTTTACTATTGTCGAAGGTGTTCAAAGTATTGGTCCCGAGCAGGCCTTCTTTGTTAGCGTAGCGGCAGGGTTAGGATTTGTCATTCCAGTACCCGGCGGCATAGGTGCATACCATTACCTCGTCTCGAAAGCGCTCGTTGTATTGGGGCTCTCCCCATTCATCGGTACATCGTTCGCTACCCTTATCCACAGTTCGCAAAGTTTAATGTTTGTCTTAACTGGCGCCTTAGGCTTTGTTTTTCTCTATTTTGCAGGAAGAAAATAAGTCTTCCTCATGGCCAAGCAGAAAAGCATCTTTAATTGTACGCAGTGCGGCACGCAACACAGTAAGTGGATGGGGCAATGCCAGGGCTGTAAGGAGTGGAACACACTCGTTGAGGAAATTGAAATAAAGAGTAAGCCGGATCCACGTGCTTGGAGCGGCGAGCAAGCTGCAGCAAAACCCATACGCATTGAAGACGTTGAGCATACGAGTGTGCAACGTTTCCCCATACAAGATTTTGAATTTTCTCGTGTTTTAGGCGGAGGCGTCGTTCCCGGTTCTGTAACGCTCCTTGGTGGCGAGCCAGGGATAGGGAAAAGTACGCTTTTACTCCAATTGGCTCTCAGTTTCAGTGGCACCGTAGCCTATATTTCAGGTGAAGAAAGTCCCTCACAAATAAAATTACGCGGCGAGCGNATTGGCAAGGCAGTAAGTGAATTGTATTTGCTTAGCGAAACGAAAACTGATGCGATTTTTAACCANTTGAAATCGGTCCGACCGCATCTGGTGATTGTGGATTCNATTCAAACGCTGCATGTGCCTCATGTGGAGAGNACGCCCGGTTCGGTAGCACAGATTCGTGAAAGTGCGGCGAGCTTCATACGCTATGCTAAGGAGACGGGCACTCCCGTGCTGCTCATAGGTCACATCAATAAGGAGGGCAGTATTGCCGGACCTAAAATTCTCGAACATATGGTGGATGTGGTGCTCCAGTTTGAAGGCGACCCTAACCTCCTTTACCGCATTCTTCGTGCACACAAGAACCGATTCGGCTCTACTCATGAAATAGGTCTTTACACCATGGAACAGGGCGGCCTCTACGGTGTTGAAAATCCAAGCGAACTGCTCGTGACAAAACAACACGAAGGTTTAAGCGGAAATGCAGTTGCAGTAATGGTCGAGGGCGTTCGCCCTATGCTTATTGAATTGCAAGCATTGTGTTCTACCGCCGTTTATGGAACACCGCAACGTTCCACAACTGGATTTGATACCCGCCGACTCAATATGTTACTGGCAGTCTTGGAAAAGCGCTGCGGCTTCAGATTGGGCCAAAAAGATGTCTTCCTTAATGTAACTGGAGGATTGAAAGTTGACGATCCAGGGCTCGATCTAGCCGTCGTTGCCGCCATCTTAAGTTCAAATGGTGATGACCCCATAACAGGAAAGGTTTGCTTTGCTGGCGAGGTTGGATTAACGGGCGAAGTTCGCCCCATCACCCGTGTGGAGCAGCGCATCAAAGAGGCCGAAAAATTGGGCTTTGAGACCATCTATATCAGTGGACACCACCAGATAGAAAAATCCCACTACGACATCGCCATAGTGGGATTAAAGAAAATCGAAGAACTGGTTCAAGCCCAGTTCCTGTAAGTTTTAATTTCCGCCTTCCAATAGGTTGGCCAATTCCGTCAAATCCGGTGTCAATATAATTTCNGTCCGGCGATTGATTGCTTTGTTTTCTGGCGTGTCGTTTTCCACTAAGGGGATAAATTCACCGCGACCCGCAGCAGTAATGCGCTCTGGGTTTAAGCCAGGATTGGTCGTTAAAATTTTCACCACGTTGGTCGCGCGCATTACGCTCAAATCCCAGTTATCGCGAACTTGACTCTGACCTCGGTACGGATCATTATCAGTATGTCCCTCCACCAAAACAGTGATGTCATTGTTTTCCGCAAGCACACGTGCTAAATTTTCTAAAGCCACCTGTCCCTTTGCTGCTACATCCCAAGAACCTGGTGCGAACAGCAAACTGTTTTCTAAACTCACGTAGACCTTTCCGTCGCGCATGTTTACCGTCAAGCCCTTCCCGGTGAAACCGAGCAGTGCATCGGCCACTTTTTGGCGAACGAAAGCAACCGTGCTGTCTTTACGACGAATGACACCTTCCAGCTCGTCTACCCTACGCTGTCCTTTCTCAAGGAGTAAGCGTTCCGTATTCAAACTGTCCTCTTTTGCTTGGAGGCGGTTCTGAAGACTACCCAACTGATCCATGAGTGCTTTGTTCTCGCGGGCACTCGCGGCAATCAATGAACTGTTATTATCAAGCAGGTAGTCGTACTGTTTTGACAAGCGGTCGTATTTGGTTTGAAGGACACGCAGTTCATCAAATTTCGTGGTGGTATCTGCCACCAACGATTTATTCTCACGACGAGCTTCCGTTAACGTGCGTTGAAGTTCCGTGTTCTCCGCTGCGCGGGTTTCACTTTTCTGACGCAATTGGTCCGCTTCATTGTTCAACAGATCGTATTTATCCTGCAAGGTCTTGTGCACCTTCGTGCTGACACAAGAAGTCCCTAAAAACCCTGCAAGCGCAAGAATGAGTAGCTTTTTCATAGTTTATTTCAATTCTACTGCAACGGTTCCCACGAGGTAAGAATCGGTCATGATCGCAAGCGTGTAGATGCCTGGCTCTAAATCTACCGGTGCATCAATGGCACGCTTCGCGTCAATACATACTTCGACTGCTTCGCCTTGGAAATTCACCANTGCTTTTCCGTTAAAGCCCGATTGCTCGCCGCCTACCACTGCTTGGTTCTGTTCTGGCGCATCTACAGGTTTACCGTTTTCACCAATCCATTTTACATACAGTGTTTCTTCACCTTTAGCTGCAATTCTATTTTTCGCCAACGTAATGCATGCGGTAATACCGTCCGCTTTTTTCGCGCGACGCGTTCTGCGCATTTTGCCGTTTCCTGCGACGCGGAACGCCTCTGTTGTTGAAGTAGCGATGACCAATTGCTTTCCTTTAGCAACGGTTTCCGTAAGTCCAGAGTTTTCATTGCGCAATGATGTATTCGCATCCATAGCAGTGTTCAAACTATCAGCGACCATTTGTTCACGTAAACGCAATGCTTCATAGGCAGCGTTTGCACTGTCGAGCTTTCCAACCAAAGTTGCATTCTCTTTTTTCATTGCACCGAGTCGACTGCGGTAGCTGGTTAAAGACTTTTTGTTTTGAACATTCACAGCGTTGATGCTATCAATGATTCCGCCTAAGCGCGTCATCTCGTATTGAATAAACGCATTNAAGCTGTCGTTTTGACCAACCTGGGCNTCGAGATCNTCTTTCATATCCGCCAATTCCATGGNCAACGCCTGCTTCTCGAGCGCAATCTCGTGCTTCTCTTCACTGCGTAGATAAAGCAATACGCCCAGTACAATCACAGCCAATGCCATGATAATTAATACCGGTCCTAGTTTGCTTTTGTTGTTTCCTGTGCTCATGTGTGTGTTGTGTTATCTTATTATGTAACGAAGCTAACGATAAGCCGCTTTCCAATGTTTTCCAAAGGGTTAAGTTTTTTAACAAGGGCAGTATTCCCTCAAAGATGCCTACAGTGCAACGTCNTATTGTCCATCTTAGAGCAAAGCCTGTGCCAATTCTGTTTGTGCAGCGCCCCACAACTAGATACCATCGCTGCACAACGCACGATGTTACTTTCGAGCACCTTATCTACCGATCGTCCCACCTCTTTCCGATCAGCCCTTTACTTCACGGGACCCGTTCAAATCTATTGCTACAGCCTTAAATACGGGAACAATTACCCGTTGGGAGTAGTGCTCGGTCGGCACTTCCTCTCACCGCTCATTTTAACGACCCTCGCGGGCCAGCGCCGGCCGGTGGTGGTTACTGCCATGCCGGTGCACTTATGGCGACGTTTGGGGCGCGGCTACAATCAAAGCGAAGCGCTGGCCCGCGGCGCACTGCAAGGTGTTCGAGCGGCTGGTGTGGATGTGCAATTTTTAGCGCTGCTCAAGAAGACNGCCCACCGTAAAAGCCAAATTAACTTTGATCCTTTTCAACGGTGGAACAATACTCAGGGGGCGCTCAGGACGACCAAAAAAAAGCGCGTCCCTAAGGACGCGCTTATCTTCATCATCGACGATACTGTAACCACAGGATCGTCTTTATTGCGAGCGGCAGAGGCTGTACTTCTCGAATACCCAAAGGCTGAAGTACACCTGCTTGCACTCGCACAAGAACTTTAGTGGCGTACAACCACCGTCTTTTGCAACAAACCTTTCGCAGTTTCAATCTCGATGACATAGGTGCCGCTCGCAGCCGCACTTAAATCATACGTTTTTTCAAAACCGCCTGCCTGTGCGTCAAACGAATCTGTGCTAATCACCTGACCTAAATAATTCACGATACGAACGGCTACCGGAGCTGCCTGATCCAACGTTCCATTAATAGCGATCAAGCCTTGTGTTGGGTTCGGATAAACCACGACAGCACTCAAATCTGAATGCTCTTCAAGGCCAATACCCTGAATAGACACAAAAATTTGTTGACTGGTGGTATCACAATCACCGTAGAGCTTTAAGACGGCGGTATACTGACCGTTGGCCGTGTACGTATGGCTTTGTGATGCTCCTGTTCCTGAGGCGTTCGTCCCATCACCGAAATTGATGAAATACGACGTATATCCTGCAGCACCTGCCCAAGTAAAGGTAATATCAGCAAAAGTAGCGCTGATAGAATCAATCGCGTAGTTCGGATTTCCCACATTGATCGCAGAACAACTGTCTGTGGTGAACTGGTANTTCATNCGCAANGAGGTATCCCCGGCAGCACAAACCTCAGCAACATCAAAGTTGTAGGTGGTTAATGGCTGTAGACCGGTCATTGAAGCCATAGCAGACGTAGATGTTCCCGTCATGGTATTGGTNGAACCAAATGCCGTGTAATGGAATACATACGATCCTGTACCACCGGTCCANGAAATATCTGCGAATGTACTTCCCATGTTCGCTACACCTAAATTGGTCGGTGTAGGACACGACGGTGTAACACANTTTGACATCACTGTATCTACGGCACCTGCATTGAAGTTACCGGCAGAAACACTTACGTTTTGCGTACCTGAAGCATTCGAGAGTGTATAGTATACCTCTGACGGGTACGAACCTTGAGCGCCATTTACAACAGCAATTTCAGTTCCAGCACACACTTCAAAATCAACAATCATACTGTCGCCTGTGGTAAATGAAGTACCAAAAGTTTGTCCATAGGCACCGTTGTAATACAGGTCAACCGTTGCACCGTTCCATCCATCGCCCCAGGTATCATACATGCTCATGGTATAGGTACAGAGATCTGTCGCATCACAACTGTTGGTACAGAATGGGATAGGACCCAACGTATCGGAAGTACCGTTACCCCCACAATCTGCGATCATGATTATATCATAGCAGGTATTCGCGGAAAGTCCAGTCACTGTGAAACTGGAACTGGTCGTAGAATCCATGAACGAAACCATCGATCCCGTTGCTTGAACGAAGCCTTGTGGGCCCCACTCGTAGACAAACGTTCCAGTATTCCCATTCGGGTTGAAAGAGAAATTCACGTCGTTCTTACCGGCGGTGTAAATCAAATCTTTAGGATTTGGACAAAGGGTATTACAGCTCGCTTGGAACGACGCCATTTGCGTACCCAAAGTGGTAGAAGAGCTGTTGGTGTAGGTGGCAATGGTTGCACCGCCACTAATAACATTTAAACCAATTTCACTTGGGTAAGATCCATCATCACTTACTTCGATGGTATAAGAACCACCCGTACATACACTTATCGTTTCGGTATAACTGGATCCGGTGAGGAATCCTGCACCCAATTCATATTCTACACCCCCTTGTGCATTGATTACTTCGACCAGTGCACCGTTCCATCCGTCCCCGTAAGAATCCGTAAGCTCAATGGTGAACGTACACATGTTCGAAGGCGAACAGGTCATGGTTTTAAAGGTTACCGGTCCAAATCCTGGTGATATCGAACTGTCTGCACACATTTGAACTACATAGACGTCATAGGTCGTATTACTATCCAGTCCTGTTAACCAAGCCGGCGATCCACTTACTGCAACTGAAGTTCCAGTTCCTTGTGTAAATCCTGGAGGACCGTACTCTAAGTAGGTTTGAATACCGTTCGATGTATACGAGATTTGGGCACTGTCTTGCAGTACTGTACCTACAGAAATAGCAGACGGAGGTAAACAATCCGGAGCGTTAGTAATGCTAATATCATCGATATAAATGGCGCTATAGGTAGTAGAATCACTACTCACGATCGCGATGTGATTGTCGGTCATGTTGTAACCTGTAGAAGCGTCAAAGTAAACGGTGAATTGGGTCCAAGTTCCGCCGTTGGGCACATAGATGGTATCCATGATGTCCAGCGAACTAAGCGATGCGGTGTTGCTTACGGTTCCAATGTAAATAGCGTTACCGCCCGAAAATGAAGTGTTCGCTGCATAAAATTCCATTTGCTTCGTACCGCTATCAAGTCCGATGATGGCTGGACTAACAAGGGCCTCGTAGTCACTGTCGAAACTGTTGTAGAGGTAGTAATAGTTGGCCCCACTTCTCGGAGAAATGCTCCACGTAGCGTTGTTAATATAACCATAACCCGCAGCACCTGTTTCTTCTAGGTAATACCAGCAAGAAGGGGCGTTGGGATTACTAAACCCACCGATGGAGTCGTTATC
>JGI26084J50262_1001404_pt1 | contig 13403 bp, 13 predicted proteins | sample SaaInl6LU_22_DNA_FD_50262 | JGI IMG/M metagenome (IMG submission 50262) | reverse complement strand
CTCTGTTTACCTGATCGCTGGCGGTATTCCACCGTTTTAGAGCTACTGGTTTTGGTACTGGGTTTTTGACCGAAAGCGGCCACCCATTCATGGTGCGGAGAATTCGGACTCTGAGCCCTGTGTGACAATTGCTGCGCTATACATTAGTGTCCGCTTTCACGAGCGCAGATCGGGGAGAATATCGAGGATGCTTTCTCCAAGCATGCTTTCTGTCTTGAACCGGTTGGCTGTCAACAGCTGCGAATATCCGTGAACGAGGCTCCAGAGAAACATCTGCTGCCGGGCTGCGACCTTCCCTGCGTCGCCGTCGAAACGCCCGAAACCCTTTGAGTTGTCCGCCAGTATCGCGAAACAGGCTCTCACATGGCGCAACAGTTCCGGATCGTTTGACGAGACTCGGTCGCGCGCGTACATCAGCTCGTAAAGAGCCGGATGATCCTGCGCGAACGCGACATAGCCTAAGAGCGCTGCGGTGCGACGGGCATCGCGGTCCGCCGTGCCTTCGATCCCCCTGAGCATATACGTTTCCAGTTCGGCGTAACCTTCCGCCGCCAGTGCCGTCAGAAGCGCCGCCTTGTTCGGGAAGTGGTTCTGCGGGGCTGTTGCGCTGACACCTACGGCATCGGCACATTTGCGCAAGGACAGGTTGCTGTGGCCTTCGACCTCAAGCAAGCGCCGTGCTGCGACCATCAGGGCCTGGCGCAAATTTCCGTGGTGGTAACGGGTCGGTTCTTTTTGCTCTGTTTTCATTTGTACAACGTAAACTTTTCCTAATCCCTTGCGCAAGGCCGTCGGTGAATATATGCTCAGTGCAAATATACACTGCACATATGGAGATAGAAATGAGGAAGATCATGGTTTATGCAATGGCGTCGATTGCCGGACTCGCGGCACTGGCTGCCGCATTCTGGTTCGCGAACCCCTTTGGCATGCGGGACACGTTGATGGCGCGGATGATTGTCAACATGCGCGTGGCCCCCGCGCGTCTGGACAACCCCAAGACGCCCGCCGACTACGGCATGGACTACCAAAACGTCGAGTTCGTGACCGCTGATGGCATCAGCCTCAGCGCATGGGAAATCCGCGCTGCGTCGCCGTCGGATCGGACAATTATTCTCAACCATCCGCTGACGACCACGCGCTACGGATCGGTTAAGGGTCTGGATGGTGTCGAGGCGGAGTTTCTGCCGATGGTTCGACACATACATGATGCCGGCTATAACGTGGTGATGTATGATCACCGTGGGCAGGGTGAAAGCGGCGGCGGACTGGGCCGCAAATCACGCGGTATCGAGGCTCCCGTGGGCGCGGGCGTGACGGAATGGCAGGACGTTGTCGCCTCGTTGAGCTATGTCACCAGCCACCCTGATTTCGGCGATGATGAGATCATCTTCCTGTCGCAATGCATGGGCGCGAACGCAACCTTCCTCGCTTGGCAAAAGGAATCAGACTTGTTCGCCAATCCGCAAATCCGGGCCTTGGTCGCCAACCAGCCAACGATTTCCTACAGTTTCACGGATCGCATCATCCGCGCGACCCTTGGGCTCGACATCGTTGACCGGGTTCAGCAGATCCAGCAGGACAAATATGGCTTTGGCTACGCGAACGCGCTGGAAACGGTCCCGAGCGTGACGGTTCCGATCCTGTTCTCTCAGGTCGAGGCGGACAAATACACCTTTGACACTGCGACAGGGCAGAACGACGTCCAGAAGATCATCAATGCCGCGACCGTCGAGACCGAGGTGATCTGGATCGGTCCCGATCATGAACCTGCCTATGGCACTGGCATGCGGTTCGATGCCTATACCTATTTTAACCATCACCCCGAGCGGCTACTGGACTTCCTGGCCCGGAAATTTAGCGGCGCGTAGCGAAACAGGCAAGCGTCTCCGCATTTTTGTGAACCAAATAAGCGGGCCGTTGGGTTAGTGTCCTGACTGTCCGCTTCGTCCGCACAACAGACCTTTATCAGGTGCAAACCGACGTCTGCGTCGGCCGGTCCTTGGGTCAAAACTCAAACGTATTTGCGCTGGGTCGAAACCGACCGTTTTTGCNCNGNCNCTTCTGCGGCAGGACTCGACTCTGAGATAGGCTNTGNCATATAGAACATATAGTGAACAAAGTCTGCGGTTATGTCACATCGACGTGTTTTATCATTATGGTTTCCTCGGATGGGTGCAGAGCGGCTGTTGCGACAGGCCCGTATGACGCAAGAGTTGCCTTTTGCCGTGGTGCAAGATCGTGGGCAGATGCAGGTGATCTCCTCCCTGTCACAAATGGCGGAGGAGCGGGGGCTGCGCTTGGATCAACCCTTGCGCGACGCTATGGCCATGTGCCCCGATCTTATCACACGGCTTCGAAATCCTCAGAGTGAAGCGCGGTTTTTAAACAGTCTGCGCCGCTGGGCCTCTAAGTTTTCGCCCTGGGTGGCGGAAGAACCGCCTCATTCTTTGGTCATTGATTTGACGGGTTGTGCACATTTATTTGGGGGTGAGGAAGGGGTTATCGAGCAGGTGGAGCAAGATTGCCTGGATCTTGGCCTTTCTGTGCATATCGGCATGGCGGATACAAAAGGCGCCGCATGGGCCTTGGCGCGCTATGCAGGTCAGCCCTTGGGGGTAAGCCGCACGGGCGATGCGATTGATCAGGAGGCCCCAGCCACCCGGTCGCGCGCTGTCAAACGCCGCAATTGGGAGCGTGGAGGCGCCGCGCCGCAGCTGCGCAGCAATCGAGGCGCATCGGGCCGTATTGCCCAGCCTGGCTTGACGCGCCAAGCCCTTGCGCCTTTGCCTGTGGCAGCTCTGCGATTGGAGGGGCATGTTGTTACAGCGCTCAGCAGGCTTGGACTTCGGCGGGTGGAAGATTTGATGGGCTCAGCCCCGCGCGGCCCTTGCACGGCGGTTTGGCAAGGGGACGGTCTATCGGATGGATCAAGCCTTGGGCGTGGCCCCCGAACCCATTAGCCCGGCGAAACAAGCGCCACATTTCGCCTGCCGTTTGAGCCTGCCGGAGCCAATTGGTCTGGCTGAAGATCTGTTGGCCGCTTTGGACAAGCTGCTGCCGCGCTTGGCGGTGCGTTTGAACGAGAAAGGTCAGGGTGCGCGGCGATTGCGACTGGAAGCCTATCGCACAGATCAAACCATGCAATCGCTTGAGGTGGGGTTGGCCCGACCTTCCGCCGATATTGCGCGAATGCGGCCACTTTTGGCATCAAAATTAGGGGATATCAAAGCAGAATTTGGCATTGATGTGCTGCGCTTGGTCGCGGCGCAAACAGAGCCAATCCATGCCCATCAGCACAAAGGGCATATTGAGGCTGGTCAAGCGGTTGCGGCGCGCGTGTTGGAAAATACCAAGCTGGATGATTTGATTGGCACATTGGGCGCCCGCATCGGACTGGAGGCCCTGACCCGCTTACATCCCGGTGACAGCCATATACCGGAAAAAGCCGCGCAGGTGCAGGCCGCTGCCTGGTCAGTGCCACATTTGCACTGGCCGGCCCCGCCGCGCGCGCGACCTTTGGTGCATTTTTCACCAGAGGCCCTGCAGACCCATAGCGAGGCGGCATTGCCNCTGACATTCAAATGGCGCGGTCAGCTTCATGAGGTGCACAGCGCTCAGGGGCCAGAGCGGATTGCCCCGGAGTGGTGGCTGGCTGAAAGAGCCTGGCGCAGCGGGACGCGTGATTATTGGCAAGTGGTCACCAAAACCGGAGACCGGTTTTGGCTTTATTTCGCCCATGGTGGTGCCATCTCGGGCGGGTGGTTTTGCCAGGGCCGCTTTGGTTAGGACAAAGCAGCCCTGACGTTGGAAGCAAGCAAACGAAAGATCAGCATCGCGTATCCGAGTGGGGGCAGGAATGACACTTAAAGCCAATCTCCCGTTTGCTTGACGCCCATATTGCAAGTTACAAAGGCCATGTGATGACCTGAAACGGAAAGTTGCGGGACCATTTCAGGGCAGGAATACGACAGGGTTGATTATTGGTGAATTCGGCGCAACTCTACGCTCATGAATGTTGTAAATATTAGATCTGAGTCTCTGCGGAAAATTCCCGAAAAAATTGCCTTTCATCGGTTGGAATTGGCTCCCATCCTTACGCTATATGGGCGTATGGTCGCTGCGGGCGAATGGCGTGACTATGGTATTTCTTGCCTGCGCGATGTGGCTGTCTTTTCGATTTTCAAGCGTACAGCGGAAAACCCGCTCTACCGCATCGAAAAACGCCCCAAGCTGCGCACCAAACAGGGCATGTATGCTTTGATCGGGGCGCAGGGGCAAATTCTCAAACGCGGCCATGATCTCGGATCTGTTTTGGGGGTCTTGGAGCGGCGGTTGATCCGGGCGGTTGATTAGGGGCTTGCACTTTAGGTCAGTTGCGAGCGCTGAAGCATGGGCCCATCCCCGGCCGCCTCTATGCGGGCCATTGCAACGTCAATCGCTTCAATGCCAACGGCCATTGCATGCGCATTGGCGTGGATCAGATGGGTGGCGCTGAGGGTCAAAGCCACATGGCCGGGCCAGAAAATCAATTGCCCAGGCGCCCAATCTCCCTCGGTTGCAGGAAAAATTTTTTGTTGTGGGCCTGAATCTCCTGGACAAGCGCGCCCCGTGGCATGGCAGGCGGCCTGTATCAGACCCGAACAATCAATGCCTGCCGCTGAATTGCCTCCCCATAAATAGGGGCAGCCAAGGAACATCTTGGCCACCTCTCGCGGATCGGTCAGAAAATCGCCCGTTGCGCGCAAATGTTGGCGGGGGATGAAGCCGGCGGGGGTTTGGTAAAAATTGCCGTGCTCTGCGCTCACTGTCACCTGCGCGCCGAAGGGCAGGGGGATCTGATCGTGTGATTTAAGATTGGGTGCCGCATAGGCATGGCTGGACAAGGCACTCACCCAATGTGTTGCGGGTGTGTAGGGGGCTAAATCTGCGGTTTTTATATAGCCTTGATAGCCGTCTTTCGTCGCCTTGCCAAAACACCAGTCGCCCGCGTGCTCTAAGATCGTAAAGCCATCGCCAAACAGCAATTGACGGTCGCGTGGTCCTTGCGGCTTGCGGCACAGATCGCTGAGGCTTTGGATGATTTGAGACTGCGCGCTCATAGATTCAAAATGCGCGGCAAGGCGTGAAACAAGGCGCGCGTGCCCTGACCCACGCCGCCTTTGGGGCGGGCTGGGGCGGCGCTGGGCTGCCAACCATAGCAATCAAAATGCACAAACTTTTGGGTTTGGGTGACAAAGCGCTGTAGAAAAAGCGCAGCAGTAATGGCACCGGCAAAACCACCGGCAGGGGCATTGTCCAAATCTGCAATGCCGGGTTCAATCATGGCCTCATAGGGCGCATGCAAGGGCAATTGCCATACTGGATCGTTAACCTCGGCGGCGGCGGTTGCGATCTCATGGCTCAAGCCATTATCCTGCGTGAAATAGGGTGCAATGTCAGGCCCCACCGCGACCCGCGCAGCACCGGTCAGTGTTGCCATGCAAATCATCACGTCACAGGGGCTTTCATCGGCTAAGGTGAGGGCATCGGCGAGCACCAACCGGCCCTCGGCATCGGTATTGTTGATCTCGACCGTCAGACCCTTACGGCTCTTCAAAATGTCTTGCGGACGGAAGGCCGAACCACCGATTGCATTTTCAACGGCGGGCACCAGAACCCTTAGCCTCACTGGCATATTGCTGGCCATAATCATTTTGGCCAGCCCCAGAACATGCGCTGCCCCGCCCATATCTTTTTTCATCAACCCCATAGAGGCGCCGGGTTTGAGGTTCAGGCCACCTGTGTCGAAACACACGCCCTTGCCGACCAAAGTGAGCCGCGGACCTGCCGTGCCCCAGCACAGATCAATGAGACGTGGCGCCCGCGGCGAGGCGCGGCCCACCGTGTGAATCAGGGGGAAGTTTTGCGCGAGCAGCTCTGCGCCCGTCACGACTGATATATCTGCCGCATAAGTTTTGGCCAAGTCGCGGGCCGCCGCTTCAAGCTCTGCCGGGCCCATGTCGTTGGATGGTGTGTTGATCAAATCTCGGGTGAGAAATTCACCGGAAACAATCGCCTCAATTTTTTCAGCATCTACACCTTCTGGGCAGATCAACTCGGCTTTTGGGGCGGCATTGGCGGCATAGCGATCGTATCGATATTTGCCCAAAGCAAAGGCCAAAGCGAAGTCCCTGGCTCGGTCTTGATCGCTCTCGACCAGGTCAAACACCTGTGCCGGCATTGTGGACAATCCGGCAACCACACCGAAGCGTTTGCGTTTGCGCTCTGTGGTATCGCCATAGCCAATGGCCAGCCGCACCGGCAGACCCTGCTCAGTGAGGCACAAGATCTGGCCCAATTTGCCCGACCAATTTTGGGTTTTGGCGGCGTTTTGCGCCGCGACGCCCCTTGCGGCCAGCCAGTTCTCCGCCTCCGCGCGAGCAATGAGGTGCAAGGGTACGGCGTTGGGTGTGGGTGCGGCAAAACTCGCTGACATGGCAGATCCCTCGAATGGCTTTATCATAGGTAAACATTGCCCTGTGGCGAATGCAATGCGGCGCGGTCTTTGCCGGACAAAAACCTGCGTGGATCCGTGAATGCGGGGGGCTGACTAAAGCTGTCTGTTCTTTTGGTCCTGTATCGCCCAAAGCGATGCCAGGCACATGTCGCCCAGCCGCACCAACCGCGCCACCGCGGCGGCCAGAGCGGGATCATCGGATGCTGCGGTTAACGCACGCACATTATGGGCGGCATTGGTCAACCCGCCCAGTCCAATTTGATGTCCGATGCTCATCAAAGCATCAACGGCCTTGCGTACGGCAGAGCGATTGTTTTGCTTGCCGGCGCATTCCAGAACGGAAAGGCGGATGGCGAATTCATCTAAGGCGCCGTTAATAATTGCTTTCGCCCGTTGGGGCTCAAACTCACAATAGATCTCGTCAATTTTGCTGCTGCAAAAGGGAAGATGTTCGTCATGCAAAAGCATGCTAATTTGAGCCATGAACTCACCTATTTACTACGCCCCCACAGCTGGCTGCTTTTTGCCCAAAAAAGTTTACCAAACTCTAAGCCAAAATGAGGATTACCTCTCGAGTTTTTTGTAACTATTTGGTAAGTTCAATTCAATATTTATGTATAAGGGGGTGCCGATGGTCTACGTGAAACCGCTGCCAAATTATTTAATTCAACGTTATCATGGCTGGAAAGCGACGACGTTTGAAGACAATCATGCTTGGTATCGCCGATTGGCCAGTGAAGGGCAGCGCCCGCGCGCCATGGTCATTTCATGCTGTGACAGTCGCGTTCATGTGACGGCGATTTTCGGTGCAGAGCAGGGGGAGTTTTTCATTCACCGCAATATCGCCAATCTGGTGCCGGCCTATCTTCCGGATGGCGAGCCGCATGGCACCTCTGCTGCGGTTGAATATGCGGTCACCGCGTTAAAAGTATCTCATATTATCGTCTTGGGTCATTCCAGCTGTGGCGGGGTGCGGGGCTGTCACGATATGTGCACCGGACATGCGCCAGATTTGGAAAAAAGCAGCAGCTTTGTTGGCCGCTGGATGGATATTTTGCGCCCAGGCTATGAGCGGGTCAAAGATATCAAGGATGAGGCGGCGCGTGTGGCGCGATTGGAACGTGAGGCTGTTTTGGTCTCCGTTGAAAACCTCATGACCTTCCCATTTGTGAAAGCCGCAGTCGAAAAGAACGAGCTGACCCTGCATGGCCTGTGGACGGACATCGCCGAGGGTTCTTTGGAGCAGTTTGATTCAAACTTGAAGGATTTTGTGCGGATTTAGAGCCGGTTCAACCGGCAATACCAAGAGCCAATGAAAAGGCCCCGCATTTTAGCGAGGCCTTTTCATTCCATATTCAGGATTTTAGCCCTTTTTCAGGACTTTATTGCCCAGGACTTCCGCGATTTGAACGGCATTCAACGCCGCCCCCTTGCGCAGATTGTCGGACACGCACCAGAGGTTGATGCCATTGTCGACCGTGACATCTTGCCGAATGCGGCTGATGAATGTGGCGTAATCGCCGACGCATTCCACTGGGCTGACATAGCCGCCATCTTCGCGCTTATCGATCACCATAATGCCAGGTGACTCGCGCAGGATATCGCGGGCTTCATCCTCATCGAGGAAGTCTTCAAACTCGATATTGATCGATTCGGAATGGCCCACGAAAACTGGCACGCGCACACAGGTGGCGGTAACCTTGATCGCGGGGTCGAGAATCTTTTTGGTCTCTGCGACCATTTTCCATTCCTCTTTCGTGTCGCCGCTGTCGAGGAAAACATCAATATGCGGGATCACGTTAAAGGCGATTTGCTTGGTAAACTTGGTGGGTGGTTTGTTGTCTACCGGGTTGTAAATCGATTTGGTTTGATCCCAAAGCTCATCAATCCCTTCTTTGCCTGCGCCCGAAACGGATTGATAGGTGCTGACCACCACCCGTTTGATCTTCGCGCGATCATGCAAGGGTTTGAGCGCCACAACCATCTGCGCGGTTGAGCAATTGGGATTGGCGATGATGTTCTTTTTGTGGCATTCGAAAATTGCATCGGCATTCACCTCTGGCACGATCAAAGGCACCTCCGGATCGTAGCGGTAAAGGCTCGAATTATCGATCACAATACAGCCCGCCGCCGCCGCTTTCGGGGCATATTCTTTGGTGGCTTCAGAGCCCACCGCAAAGAGCGCCATATCCCAACCGGCGAAATCAAAACTCGCCAGATCGGTGGTTTTCAAAGTTTTGTCGCCAAAGCTCACTTCCGTGCCGAGGGATTTACGGCTGGCCAGAACAGCAATTTCCGCGATTGGAAATTCACGTTCGTCCAAAATGTTCAGCATTTCACGGCCCACATTTCCAGTAGCGCCGACAACAACAACTTTATAAGACATAGGTCTCTTCCTTGTTTCAAAGACGGACTCGTGTATCGCGCCAGGTCTCCAATGGAAAGAGGCAGCTAGTCAGTTCTATCCTGTGAGAAGATATAAATTATCAATCCCAGCAGTAATGTCACACAAAATACCAAAATGACCGCGTTATATGAGACAATCGGCGCCTGACTTTGTGTTATCTTGGCATCAAAAACCCGCGCAGTGACATTTTGCATGATGCCAACGCCTCCGATTCCAAACAGGTTGATCAAAGTCACGCCGCGCCCCATCAGATGATCTGGGAAAAAACTGCGGCCATGGGCGACCAAAATCGGGAATGAAGCACCGAAAAAACCAATTCCGGCCATCAGGACGGCGGTGCTCCAGAACCCCGCGTCGCCATAGAGATAAAGGGCAAAGCACAACAGGCCGCCGATGAGATTGCCTGTGAAAATCACCCATTTACGCGTTCCCAATAAGCGGTCAAGCGGACCATAGCAAAAGGTGCCGGCAATCATCGCCAGAGCCATCAGCGTGGTCACTGTGCCAACCTGGGCTGTGGAGGCGCCGAATACATCGGTGAAATAGGGACCCACCCAAAGGCCGCGCAACCCGGCAGAGGGGGCATAGCTGACCAGCACCAGCGGCAAGATGAGCCAGATGGCGCGCATCCGGAGCAGGTCGAGCAAGCTGCCCTTTTCATCGGTTACAACCTTTGGTGGATCCTTGACGATCACGTAGCATAGGGCGGCAATTGCAAGGGTGATGAGCGCGATGATGACGATCGACAAGCGCCAACCTAGGACGTCAACAAGCAGCGTGAGCGGGAAGGCTGCGCCGATATTGCCGACCGAGCCGATACCCAAGATGAAGGCGGCCATCGTGGCGAAGGCCGCGGCAGGAAAACTGCGGGCGATCACATAGTATGCGGCCATTAAAACCGATGAGCAACCGATGCCGATCATCGTCATCGCGGCGGAAATATGCCACGGTTCGGTTGCGGCTGCGAAAACCAAAGCGCCGCCACCGGCTCCNAGAGCGAGAAGCGCGGCATTGGTGCGCCGTGGACCCAAAGTNTCCAAGGCCCAGCCGACGGGTAATTGCATCAGAGCGAANGTTAAAAACCAATAGCCAGAGGCCGCCGAGAGCTGCGCNGCGGTCGCGCCAATATCTGCCTGCAAGGGGGCTGCNAAAACGGCCAGAAATGCCCNATAAAATTGGGACAAGACATAGGCAAAAGTCANAATTATCAATGTCGCGCGCATGGCAATCTCCAATCTGAAGCTGTGGTGCCATGGCTTGCCGGCTGGGTAAAGCCAGAAGTGATGACTTGTGCAGATTGGCCGGCAGAGCTAGCCTTTGGTCAGACACAGCAAAAGGCGTAACAAGAATGGATTTTTCAGGGCAAACAGTGTTGATAACCGGCGCAAGCCGCGGCATTGGAGCGGCGGCGGCTGAACATTTTGCAACCCTTGGGGCGCAGGTGGTTTTGACGGCTCGTTCTGAGGCTGAACTGGCGAAATTGGCAGAGAAAATTGGGTCAAAAGCGCTGGCGATCGCCTGCGATATTGCCGATTTTGCACAGGTGCAGGCGGCTGTTGATCAGACCGTGGCGCGCTTCGGTCGTCTTGATATTGTCGTCAACAACGCAGGAATGCTCTTGCCTGTGCATCGAATGGCGGATTTCGAAGCCGCCGATTGGGACCGGGTGATTGATGTGAATGTCAAAGGTGTCTTTTACATGATGAAGGCGGCCCTGCCGATCATGACGGCGCAGGAGGGCGGGACGATCCTCAATATTTCGTCCGGTGCGGCCTATGGGGTGCTGGAAGGATGGAGCCATTACTGCGCCTCTAAGGCTGCGGTGCTGCAATTGACCCGCTCTGGCCATGCTGAATATGGCGATCAAGGCATTCGCTGTTTGGGGTTGAGCCCTGGCACTGTGGCGACGCAGATGCAGGTTGAGATCAAAGCCACCGGGGTTAATCCGGTCAGCCAATTGGAGCTGTCTGACCACATTGCGGCCTCCGATGTGGCGCAGGCGATTGCCTATCTCTGCGGGCCCGGCGGCGCGGAGTATGCGGGGGAAGATTTCCATCTGCGTGAACCCGCCTCGCGCGCTTTGGTTGGACTGCCACCCAGATAGGTCGCTGATGAGGTAAGGGGCGCAGGTTTAGAGCTCCGCTCCGGCGGTCCACTCGCCCCATTTCATCAGCGCATTGGCCCCAAGCCAGGCCAAAGGAGGCGGGGGCAGGCGGCGCGGGGCGGCTTGCTCTTGGACCTGTTGCAACAGTGGGCTGTCATGCCCACTGGCCAGGTCCGCGGCCAGCATGCCATGCAATGTGCCCTTGGCCGTTCCCAAACCGTTTTGGCAGCAGGCCGAATAGAGCCCCGGCATGACCTCACCAAACGCGGCGACATTATTGCGCGAAAGACACAGGCGCCCGCCCCAGCGATATTGCATGGATACATGGCGCAGCGCGGGGAAACGGGCGGAAAAACTTGCGTCATGACTGCGCGACACCGCGCGAATGCGCCGCTCAGAGACCTGCATGGACGGATCGAAAGTGGCGCGATTTCGGATGATGATGCGGTCGCCGCCCATCCCAGATATGCGCCGCACGGTTGTTCCTAAAGGGTCGGCGGGTGTGGCGCCCCAATTGCGCGCCCCGCCCAAGGTTTTCACCTCCTGAGCGGTCAAGGCGCGGGTCATGCTGGCATAGGTGAACACATGAATAAGTTGTTGCGGGTAAAGCCCGAAGGAATTGGCGTGGCCATTGACGGCCAGAATAACCCGCGGCGCTGTCACCTGGCCCGATGGGGTGGTGGCTGACCAGTCACCATTGTGCTCAAGCGCTGTCACGGGCGAATTTTCGAAAATCAGGGCGTGATGTGATGCCAGGCCGCGCGCGATGCCGCGGATATACATGGCCGGTTGCAGCATGACCGTGCCGGGGGTGAAGAGGCCAGATTGATAATAACCGGTTCCGGTCAATTCCGCCATTTGCGCCGCGTCATACATCTCCCAAGGCTCGCCCATCCGGGTCAAATGGCGGGCATAGTCTTGATTGTGGCGATGACCCTTTGCGCTGGCAGCCGCATTGAACTTGCCGCAAGGGTTAAACGCTTCGCAGGGCAGCTCAAATTCCTCGGCCATCTGGCGGGCGAAGGCAATTGCGGCGCGATTGGCTGCGATCTGCTGTTGGTCTTCGTTAAGCGCGCCGCCGTAATCCTCTGACGCCAGATCATGGGGCAGATCAATCATAAACCCCGAATTGCGTCCGGCAGGGCCATCGGCAATCCGGCTGGCCTCAAGCAGAATGATTTTATCTGCCGGGTGCAGCTGCTTGAGCCGCGCCAGTGCCGCCAGGCCAGCAAAGCCGCCGCCAATCACCAACCAATCGGCGGTTTGCTTGCCTTCCAGCCTTTGGGCCGCTGCGGCGGGCGGCAGAAGATCCGCCCAAGCGGCCGGGCCGGGATCTATGGGCAGGCGCGAGACTTTCATGGTCAATACTCTTGGTTCAGCGCGTCGGCAGCCGGGATCTCCCGCTCACGCCGCGCGATATAGTCGCCTAGGGCTTCATCAATGCCAGGATCCAATTTTGGTTCCTCATATTCGTCGAGCATCTGACGCGCGCGTATCAACCCGCGGGTGTTTGTGTCCAGCGCGCCATCCGCCTGCCATTGTTCAATCGAATTATTGTCAAACATCTCTGGCATGAAAAAGGCGCGTTGGAAATTTTCAAGCGTATGGGAATGGCCAAGGTAATGCCCGCCCGGCCCAATGTCGCGCACCGCCTGCATGGCTGCATCAAAATCATCCCAGCGTATGCCCTCGGCCATACGATAGCCCATGGCGCAAAGCTCCGCGTCCACCACGAATTTTGACATCGAGCAATGCATACCAGCTTCGTTCCATCCGGCGCTGTGCCAGATGTAATTCGCCCCGGCCATGAGCACGGCATTCAAGGTCATGGCACTTTCATATCCCGCCTGCGCGTCAAGGACTTTCGCCCCACCCAAAGTATTTGAAGTCCGCCAGGGTACGTTATAGTGGCGCGCCATTTGGCCAATCATGAAATTCATCAAACTGATTTCTGGCGTGCCGGCCATAGGGGCGCCGGATCGCATACTGACGGTGGCCAAATAATGGCCATAGATCGCCGGCGTGCCTTTGCGGACAACCTGCGTATAGGCCAGACAGCTGAGGGCTTCGGCATTGAGCTGCGCCACGGTTGGGGCGACGGATGCGGGTGTATTGGCGCCGCCCAGAACAAAGGGGCTGCATAGGACGGGTTGGTTGTATTTGGCAAAGGCCCTCAGCGCCCCCAGCATTGTTTCATCCCAAACCAGCGGGCTGTTTCCATTGCAATTGCCTGTGACGACCGGATGGCTTTGCATATAATCCGCACCAAAGAGCAGGGCGCACATCTCCATGACATCCTCGGCATTTTTGGGACTGGTGGTCATGCCCATGAAGGTCTTGTCGGAATGTTTCATCGACGAATAGGTAATGCGCAAATGCCTTTGGCTGATCGG
>JGI26084J50262_1001401_pt1 | contig 13424 bp, 9 predicted proteins | sample SaaInl6LU_22_DNA_FD_50262 | JGI IMG/M metagenome (IMG submission 50262) | reverse complement strand
AATTGATGCTCAACGGGGATCGCAGGGATNTTGATNNCCAAAAGCCGCGCTGTGCGTTGCGCGTGGTTGCCTGTTGCGGTCACGACATGTTCCGCCGTGATCACCTGCTGCTCGTCCGAGGGGATGAGGTTGCCGCCCTTCTCGACCATCTTGGTGACGGTGACCTCCCATGCCTCACCCGTCCAGTGATAGCCATCAACCTGCCATCTCCGCTCAACGGTGACACCGCGCTGACGGGCCCCTTTGGCCATGGCTTGGGTGACATCGGCGGGGTTAATATAGCCGTCCGTAGGGTGATAAATCGCGCCTTTCAAATCCTCGGTGCGCACCAAGGGCCAGCGCTGTTTGATCTCGTCTGGCGTCATCCATTCATAGGGAATGCCCACGGTCTCGGCGGTGGAGGCATAGAGCATATATTCATCCATACGCTCTTGGGTTTGGGCCATCCGCAAATTGCCCACTACGGCAAAGCCTGCATTCAGGCCAGTTTCTTCCTCGAGGGTTTTGTAGAACTTGACCGAATAGTCATGAATATGGGTCGTGGCATAGCCCATATTGAACAAGGGCAGCAGCCCCGCTGCGTGCCATGTCGACCCCGAGGTCAGCTCGTCACGTTCCAGAAGCATCACATCATCCCAACCCGCACGTGCAAGGTGATAGGCGATCGAGGTGCCAACGGCACCGCCGCCAACGACAAGGGCTTTTACATTGGTTTTCATCGGGGACTCAGAGCTCCGGCAGAGGGATGTGACGTGATCTTGTCATGCCAGAGAGAGACCCGCCAAGCCCCACCCGCCCGACGCAAATCGGCTGGAAAACGACATCGACAGGCACGTGGTCTCATTCCGCCCTTGGCAGTGCCTTTACAACATGGATGGCAAGACCAGATCGGGCGGCCTATGGCCATCATCAAAGGTCTTGATATTGATCAACACCTTCTCGCCCATCTCCACACGCCCCTCCAATGTGGCCGAGCCCATATGAGGCAGCAAAACCGCATTGGGCAATTCGCGCAGACGGGGATTGATCTCATGCCCATGCTCGAACACATCAAGGCCCGCACCCGCCAATTCGGAGGCGCGCAGCATCCGCGTTAATGCGTTTTCATCAATTACTTCCCCGCGCGATGTATTCACGATCACCGCCGAGGGCTTCATCAGTTTCAACCGACGCGCATTCATCAAATGGAAGGTTGAAGGCGTATGCGGGCAATTGATCGACAAGACATCGATCCGCGCCAACATCTGATCAAGGCTTTCCCAATAGGTGGCCTCCAGCGCGTTCTCTATCTCGTCATGAAGGCGGCGGCGATTGTGATAATGGACCTGCATGCCAAAGGCGGATGCACGGCGCGCAACCGCCTGCCCGATGCGTCCCATCCCCAGAATGCCCAAGCGCTTGCCGCCGATGCGCCCGCCCATAAAGGCCGTGGGTTCCCACCCCGACCAGCGGCCGCCCTGCATCACAGACATGCCTTCAGGCACACGGCGCAAGACCGACAGCATCAAAGCCATCGTCATATCAGCCGTATCATCCGTCATCACATCAGGGGTGTTGGTGACCAAAACCCCACGCTGGCGCGCGGTGGCCACATCAATGTGATCGATCCCTGCCCCGTAATTGGCAATGATTTTGAGCCGCTCGCCCGCCTGCCCCAGCATGCCCGCATCAATGGTATCGGTGATGCAAGGCACCAAGACATCCGCGCGCTGCATAGCCGAAACAAGCTCCGCCTTGCTCAGCTTTCGGTCATCGGAATTAAGCTCGACATTGAAAAGCTCGCTCATCCGCGTCTCGACCGCCTCGGGCAACCGTCGCGTAACGACAACACTCAAGCGCTGTCCTGGCATGTCGCGTTCTCCCTCGCTAGCATTTTGCCGTTGTTCATGACACTCTCTGATCCGCAGGCGAGGTGCAAGAAGAAGGCGCGCCTGCGACTATGAAAGATTTAGGACGCGGTGGACAAACGCCGCGCGGGATTTGTAGGCGGTAGAGTAGAATGCAGCGCGTGTACCTTATGGTTCTGGCGGGTGTTTTGGGTGTGATGGCTGTCTCGGCCATGGCGCAAGATGTGTCATCGACTGCCCCCCAACAACGGCCTGAAACCACCGCTTCCGAGCCATCGCCCATTGATATCGCAGTCGCCTCCATGGCCACGCCCGAGCGGCGGGTTGGCCCCGTCACNGGTTATCCAATTCCCCGTTTTGTCTCGCTTGATGCCTCCACTGGCAATGCAAGGCGCGGCCCCTCGCGAAGCCATCGGATCGATTGGGTCTTCCAGCGCCGCAGCATGCCAATGATGGTGGTCGCCGAGCATGGCCATTGGCGGCGCGTTGTGGATCGTGATGGTGCAGGCGGCTGGATGCATTACGCATTGCTGTCAGGCGCGCGCTCCGCAATCGTGGAGGTCGATCTGGTCGAGTTGCGCCATCGCCCCAGCGCCGATGGATCGCCCCGCGCCCAAGTTGAGCGCGGCGTGATCGGTCGGCTGGCCGAATGCCAGATCGAGTGGTGCCTGATGGAGGTTGGCGGCTATTCGGGCTGGGTGCCCAAAACAGCGATCTGGGGTGTGGAGCCAGACGAAGTCTTCGAATAACGCCTGCGCCTCACGCCACCTTATCCAAGCCCCGCCCTTTCAACAGCGCCTCGACACCCGGCATGCGCCCGCGAAACGCGGTATAAAGCGCGTCTGCCTCTTGGCTGCCGCCCGCTGACAGAATGAATGTCTCAAGCTTCTTGGCCATCTCAGGGTCAAACGCGCCACCCGCTTCCTCAAAGGCGGCAAAGGCATCGGCATCCATAACCTCCGACCACATATAACTGTAATAGCCCGAGGAATATCCATCACCCGCAAAGACATGCGCAAATTGCGGCGTCGCATGGCGCATGGTGATCGCCTTGGGCATCCCAATACGCGCCAGAGTCTCGGCTTGAGCGGCCATTGGATCACTTGGGGCGGCCCCGTCATGAAAGTCCAGATCGACAAGGGCCGAGGCCACATATTCCACGGTTGCAAACCCCATATCATAGGTCTGTGCCGCCAAAAGCCGCTCCAGCAAATCGGCAGGCATTGGTGCGCCTGTTTGCGAATGGCACGCATGCTTTTCCAGAACCTCGGGCACTTCCAGCCAATGCTCATAAAGCTGGCTCGGAAGCTCCACGAAATCCCGCGCCACAGAGGTGCCCGAGATCGAGCCGTAGGTCACATCCGAGAGCATCTGATGCAGCGCATGACCAAATTCGTGAAACAGGGTGCGCGCATCATCATAGGATAGAAGCGCAGGTTCCCCTTTGGCGAAATTGCACACATTCACTACGATCGGGCGCGTCTCGCCGCCAAGCTTTTTCTGACTGCGCATCGCCGAACACCACGCGCCCGAGCGTTTGGAGCCCCGCGCGAAATAATCTCCGATAAACACCGCCACATGCTCACCGCCCCGCGTCACCTCCCATGCACGCGCATCTTCATGGTAAAGGGTGACATCCAAGGGGCGGAATTGCAGACCAAAGAGGCGCCCCGCACAATCAAAGCTCGCCTCAATCATCGCATCAAGCTGCAGATAGGGTTTGAGGGCTGCCTCATCCAGATCATGCTCGGCCTTGCGGCGTTTTTCGGAGTAATAGCGCCAATCCCATGGCTCAAGATCGCCATTGATCCCATCCGCATGCATCATGGATGTCAGCACATCGGCATCCGCCTCGGCTTGGGCTTTTGCAGGCTCCCAAACCTGCATCAAAAGATCACGCACAGCCTCGGGCCGACCTGCCATTTCAGTCTCGAGTTTATAGGCGGCAAAATTCGGATACCCCAAAAGCTTCGCGCGCGTCTCGCGCAAGGCCAGCGTCTCGGCCGCGATCTCGCGGTTATCCGTCTCCCCACCATTGGCACCGCGCGCGGCCCAAGCCTTAAAGGCCCGCTCACGCAAATCACGCCTTGGGGAAAACTGTAAAAACGGCACGATCAAAGACCGTGACAAGGTCACAACTGGGCCATCCACCGCTTTTTCCTTGCCAGCGGCATGGGCTGACGCCACGACGAAATCGGGCAGGCCCTCCAGATCAGTGGGTTCAAGCTCCATGAACCAACTGCGCTCATCCGCCAAAAGGTTTTGCGTAAACTGGGTCCCCAACACCGCCAATCGGCCCTTCACATCGGTCAATTGGCTGCGCGCCTCACCTTTCAGTGCAGCGCCTGACCGCACAAAGCTGCGATGCGTCAGGTACAGCACCCGCTCCTGCTCCGCGCTCAAGCCAAGGCTGTCCTTGCGCTGCCATACATCATCAATCCGCGCCCAAAGCGTCTCATTATTGGTGATCTCCGAGGAAAAGGCCGAAAACTTCGGCGCAAATTCACGCTGCAAAGCTTCGCGCGCAGGCGTCGAGTCTGCCCCCGCCAAGTTGAAAAACACCCCCGCCACGCGGTCCAACAAGCCATCCGCCTGTTCCAAAGCCTCAATCGTATTGGCAAAACTCGGGATGTCCGCCTGTTCCGCAATCACCCTGATCTGCGCGCGCGCCTCTTCAAGGGCTGCATCCATCGCAGGTCCAAAATCCTCATCCGTGATCTGCTCGAAAGGGGGCAGTTCAAACGGGGTTTGCCAGTCTTGCAAAAGCGGGTTTGTCATCGGGTCAAATCTCCTTCTCCCCAGAGATAGAGCCAGACCGCCCATCTTGCGAGGCCCGCTCCTTCATCTTTCCAAAAATACGACCATATTCCGCTCAGATATCACCGCAGACAGGGCAATCGGCCTTACGCTTGAGCGTCAGGATGCGCGTCTCCGCATTCAAGCCATCATAAATCAGCATCCGCCCGCGCAAGCCCTCACCAGCGCCTGTCAGGCTTTTTACAGCCTCCAAAGCCATCATTGTACCCACCACACCTGGCAAAGCCCCGATCACGCCTGTCTCGGAACAGGTCGCGGCCATGCCGGGTTTGGGGGCTTGCGGAAAGACGCAGGCCATACAAGGCGCGCCTGCGGCGGGGTCATATAAGGTCACCTGCCCTTCCCAAGCCGAGATGGCACCCGCCAGAACAGGCCGCCCTGTTGCCACAGCAGCGCGGTTGATCAAGGCGCGCGCCTCCCACGTATCCGTGCCATCCAGCACCAGATCATACTCGCCAATCAGGTCTTCGGCGATGTCCTCGCTCAAAGCGCGGTTATAGGGGCGGATCTCAATACTTGGGTTTAAGGCTTTCATCGACATCTCGGCTGAAAAAACCTTGGGCATATCTTGGCGCGCATCGGTATGGATCACCTGCCTTTGCAGGTTCGACAGGCTCACATGATCGGCATCGATAACCCCGATCCGCCCGACACCAGCCGCCGCAAGATACAACAGAATGGGTGAGCCCAACCCCCCAGCCCCCACGACCAACACCTTGGCCTCCTTCAGCGCACGCTGCCCTCGTCCGCCAATATCGGGCAAGGTGATATGGCGGGCATAGCGCTCCAATTCCTGATCCGAAAACAGCCCGCGCGCGCGCGGCTCCACCGCAGCATCCCGCGCGGCTTCAATCGTTTCGGCCCTGCCGCGTACCCGCCGCAACACCGTGCGATACCCCAGAAACACACTGCCCAACACGCCCAAAAGCAGCCATTCCCCAAGCGAGCCACCCGTGCTCTCCAACAGCGGATGCCCCTCGGGCAAGACAACATGCAGCGCCAAAATCGCCAGATAGAGCAGCCCCAGCATATAGAGCCGCGCTTGAACAGGCGCCTTCATCAGATGCCCCAACCCCCAGATCGCCCCTGCAATGATTGCGATAAACACCATCAGCTGCGACCCGTTGAGCCAAAACCACCGCCCCCGCGCGCGGTATCCTCCAAAACATCAACCCGCTCGAAACCCGCCTGCACAACAGGCGCGATCACGGCTTGGGCAATCCTGTCACCATGCTGGATATGAAAAGGCTCTGCCCCGAGATTGATCAAAATCACCCCAAGCGGCCCGCGATAATCACTATCCACCGTTCCAGGCGCATTCGGAATCGATATTCCATGTTTCAAAGCAAGCCCCGAGCGAGGGCGGATTTGCACCTCATACCCCTCGGGGATCGCAACCCGCAAACCAGTGGGAACCAGCACCCGCTCCAAAGGCGCAAGAACAATCCCCGCTGCCCGCTGCTCGGATGGGAAATTTGCGCGCAAATCCGCGCCCGCCGCCCCAAGCGTTGCGTAGCTGGGAAGGCCGAGCGCCTGATCGGCCCAATCTTCATGCGTCATATGCAATGTGATGCGCATCCTGGCTCTCTTCTCTATCCCAAAAATACTCAAAAAAGAGCTATGCCGAACCCGCGCAGGGTCCAGCCCTTTTGCTCAAATCGCCTCGGAAATCCGCAGGGCCAATCTGCGGGCAGTTTCCGCTTTTGACAGGCGCGGCCATTCCTCGGCCCCTTCATCACTGACCAATGTGACCTTATTCTCGGCCCCGCCCATAATCCCCGTCTCGGGCGAGACATCATTGGCAATGATCCAGTCACAGCCTTTGCGCAAACGCTTGGCGGTTGCATTCTCGACCACATCATTCGTCTCGGCCGCAAAGCCCACAACCAAATCGGGGCGGTTGGAAGCGCGTTGCGCGACAGCCGCCAGAATATCGGGGTTCTCGGAGAAGGCCAAAGCAGGTGCCTTGCCGCTGGCGTCTTTCTTCATCTTCTTGTCAGTTGCATTCTCAACGCGCCAATCTGCAACCGCTGCGGCAAAAACTGCCGCATCCGCAGGCAAAGCCGCCTCAACCGCCTCGGCCATCTCACGCGCGGTTTCCACCTTGATCACCTCAACACCCATGGGGGGCGCAACCGTGGCAGGGCCTGTCACAAAACTCACCCGCGCGCCCAGATCGCGCAGCGCCTCAGCCAATGCCGTGCCTTGCGCCCCTGACGAGCGGTTGGCGATATAGCGCACTGGATCAATCGGCTCATGCGTGGGGCCTGAGGTCACAAGAACATGCTTTCCCTTCAGCGGCCCATTCCCCAGAGCGGCATCAACGGCATCTATAATTGCAGGCACCTCGGCCATCCGACCGGGGCCGAATTCGCCACAAGCCATATTCCCTTCATCAGGGCCGACCACCAGAACACCATCACCCTGCAAACAGGCCAAATTGCGCTGTGTGGCGGGATGCTCCCACATGCGCACATTCATGGAGGGGGCAATCAACACCCTCTTGTCTGTCGCCATCAACAGCGTGGAGGCCAGATCATTGGCCAGCCCGCTGGCCATCTTTGCCATCAAATCCGCAGTGGCAGGTGCCACCACAACCAGATCAGCGGCGCGCGACAATTCGATATGGCCCATCTCGGCCTCATCGGTCAGATCGAACAAATCGCGATAGACCTTTTGCGCGGCCAGTGCCGAAACCGAAAGGGGCGTGACAAATTCCTCGGAGGCGCGGGTCAGAACTGGCGTCACTCGCGCACCCTGATCACGCAGACGGCGGATCAGATCAAGCGATTTATAAGCGGCAATTCCACCGCCGACGATCAGAAGAATGCGTTTGCCGCTGAGCATGGCCAGTTGTCCCTTTTCCTGCGGCTAGGTTAGGGGTGGGAGCAAAGCGGGGCAATGCCGAAATGCGCCTATCGGAAGACCGCGCAAGGGTCACCACGCTCGGGCGCTGTGGCACTCAGCCATGCATCATAAAGTGCCGCATCTGGCACGCGTCCATCTTCTGTCTGGCCAAGGCTGAACACGGAAACCGTCGGTGCGGCAAAGCGCAAAAGGCGCGCTGCGCCAATATCGAGACGCGCATGGCCATTGCCCGTGATCACCAGAACTGGCCCGCCGACCGTATCCAGCGCCTCCAACACGCGGGCGGCCAGCTCTGCATCACGCAGGCGTTGCGCCTCAACGAAAGCGGGCAGGATATCAGCGGGAAGCGCGTCACAATGGGCGGCCATTTGCTCGGCCTCGCGGGTGGCTTGTTCTTCAGGCGGCAGCGGCTGGTCCAAGCCGAACCGCGCGGCATCCCCGTCAAAAGCCTGCGCCGCCCCAAGATCAAAAGCCGCCCGCGCGCTATCGCGGTCCACCCATGCCCCGTAAATCGCGGCATCCGCGGCCATCTCGAACAGGGGGGCGTAAAACTCGAAATCGGGCCAGCCGGAATTGTCCCAATCCAGCATGGCGCGCAGACCATCAAGACCACCCTGCGCAAGGGTTGTCATGACATCACCAGCGCTCTCAGCCGTGATCATCTCAAAGACAAGGGCGCTTGGCGCGAGGGTCAGTGCAATCTCATGCTGGTTGCGATGATGGGTCGGGTTATCGTGGATTTCGCCCAGAAAGATGACATCAGGCGCGCGATCAGAAATCTGGCGCAGCACGTCCTGAGCCGTTCCCTGAGCTGAGGCAGAAAAGGCCAGACACGCACATAAAACCTGAAGAACCANAAANNTCACCACATAAACCTCCCCACTGCCTTTGGGAAAAACCTAGCCCGCATCAGGAAAAAGCACGAGAATAAATAAGCGCTAAAGCGGATCACCGGCGCAAAGCACCGCGTATCTCAGAAAGGTTGAAAGCCCCCAGCAGACGCCCGAANANATAGTAGCTGATAAGCCCAAGCCCCACCAAAAGTACCAATGCAAGATAGCGCCAGCCTTCGGTGCCAAGGCTTGGCCCCAAGACCAGACCTGCAGCCCATAGCACGCCCCCCATTCCGATTGCCGCAAGNGNGATCCGCCACAAACGCCTGTGGTAGCGTGCATCAAATTGCGCCACCTCGCCCATNGGCTTTACCCCCCGCCGCAACAGCCAAACCATGACCCAAGCCGCAACAGTTGTGCCAATGGCCGCGCCCACAAATCCCAGCACAAAGGCCAGACCAATGGCCACCGCCGCATTCACAACCATTGCCACCACAGCAAAGCGGAAAGGGGATTTGGTATCTTCACGGGCGAAATATAGGGGCTGCAGAACCTTCTGCATCACAAAAGCGGGCAGGCCCGCCCCATAGACAGCAAGTGCAAGGGCCGTTTCAGCCGTATCATCTGCCCCGAAAGCCCCGCGTTGGAACAGCACCGACACCAAAGGCACCGAGATCACGATGAGGGCCACCGCAGCAGGCAGGGTTAGCGCCATGGAAATCTCGCCTGCGCGGCTGAGCGCATCGCGTCCGCCGGTGGCATCTTCGGCGCGCAAACGGCGTGATAGCTCGGGCAGCAGAACCACACCGATTGCGATCCCGACAACCCCCAAGGGCAGTTGATAAAGCCTGTCGGCATAGCTGAGCCACGCAATCGCACCATCAAAAAAACTGGCCACTTGGCGGCCAACCAGCAAGTTGATCTGCATCACGCCACCCGCCAGCATGGCAGGTGCAGCAATAATCGCGAGACGTTTGACCTCTGGCGTCAGACGCGGGCGACGCGGGATCAGCCTGACCCCTGCACGCGCCGCCGCGACCCAAAGCAAGACAAGCTGCGCAACACCTGCAATCGGCACACCCCAAGCAAGGATCAAACCCTGCACTTCCTGCGCATTGGCGACATCGCCCGACGACACCATCAGATGGCCCGCATAGAGTGCTGCCACAAGGATCATATTCAACAAAACAGGGGCGGCGGCAGCCGCCGCAAACCGCCCCGATGCATTCAAAACGCCCGAGGCAAGCGCTGCCAGCGAAATGAACAGAATATAGGCAAAGGCAATACGGCCATAGCTGACCGCCAGATCAAAACGCGCATCCCCCACAAAGCCTGAGGCCATGGCGAAAACCAGCCACGGCATGGCAAGCTGCGCAATCAGGGTGAAGACAATCAGGATCGAGGCCAGCCCTGAAAACGCATCCCTTGCGAACTCGGTCGCGTTTTCCTGCCCTTCCAGTTTTTTGGCATAAAGCGGCACAAAGGCCGTGTTCATCGCGCCTTCAGCGAAGAAGCGGCGGAACATATTGGGCAGGGAAAAGGCCACCAGAAACGCCTCGGCCACGGGGCCTGCCCCCAAAAACAGCGCGATCATGATATCGCGGGCAAACCCGAAAACACGGCTGAGCAGGGTCCAAACCCCAACGGTCAAAAAGCTCGACGCCAATCGGATCGGGCGCGCTGCCATCCGTTCAGCCCCCCGCCCGTTCCGCCACGCGCGCAATCGCGTCACGCAGCTTGCGCTCTAGGCTTTCCTGCCGTGCGCTCGCATGGAGTTTCAATCCGAACATGTCTTTCACATAGAAGGTATCGACCACCTGAACCCCGTAGGTCGCGATCACGGCGCTGGCGATGTAGATGTTATTATTGGCAAGCGTGCGCGCCAGATCATAGAGCAGACCCGGACGGTCACGGGTATCCACCTCGATAATCGTGTAAATCTCGGAGCCTTCATTATCGAAGGTGATATTGGTTGCCACCTCGAAGGGGCGTTCGCGCTTCTTGATCTTGTCGCGCCCTTCCAGCGCAACCGAGGTCACGACCTCCCCCGCAAGGATCTTGTCGATCATGGATTTCAAGCGGGGCAAACGGGCCTCTTCAAAGGGGTTTCCATCCGCATCCTGCACCCAGAACACCGCCGTGGCATAGCCATCCTTGGATGTATAAGTGCGTGCATCAACAACATTGGCCCCGACAAGGCTGAGCGCGCCCGCCAGACGGCTGAAAATGCCCGGATGATCGGCCAAAGCGAAACAGACGCGGGTTGCATCGCGGTCACTGTCCAAACGCGTATCAACACGGATTTCATTTTCCGAGATTTCGCGCAGCATATTCGCAAAAGTTACATGGCTGGCCAGATCAAGCCCTTGCCAATATGGCCCGTAATGGCGGTCGATCTCGGTCTTGAGGGCAGGCTTGGGCCAATCGGCAAGCTGCGAGCGCAAGGCCTTCTTGCCCTCGCCCTCCAATTTGTCGCGATTGATATCTTCCAATCCCGTTTCAAGCGCATCAGCCGTGCCACGGTAAAGCCCCCGCAACAGCGTGGCTTTCCAATTGTTCCAGACATTCGGCCCGACACCGCGAATATCGCACACCGTCAAAACCGTCAGCAGATCAAGCCGCGCCTTGGTCTTTACGGCTTTTGCGAAATCCCTGACGGTGCGTGGATCGGCGATATCGCGTTTTTGCGCCATGTCCGACATCAACAGGTGATAGCGCACGAGCCATTCCACTGTTTCGCATTCATCAGGCTTGAGCCCCAATCTCGGGCAAATCGTACGCGCCATGCGTGCCCCTAGAATGGAGTGGTCTTCCTTGCGGCCCTTGCCGATATCATGCAGCAGGCTGGCCACAAACAGCACCTTGCGGTTCACCCCCTGATCCAGAACACGGCTGGCGACAGGCAATTCTTCGACCAATTCATGACGCTCGATCTGCGCCAAGGTCGAGATCACCTGAATGGTATGCTCATCCACGGTATAGCTGTGATACATATTGAACTGCATCATCGCGACGATCGAGGCAAATTCGGGGATGAATGCCCCCAGAACATTCAATTCATTCATGCGCCGCAAAGCGCGCTCAGGGTTGCCGTTTTTCAGCATCAGATTNAGGAAAATGCGATTGGCCTCGGGGTCGCGCCGCATATCGTCGTCAATCAGGTCCAGATTGCTGGCGATCATCCGCATCGCGTCGGGGTGCAACAGATAACCCGTGCGCAAGGCCTCCTCGAAAATGCGTAGGAGATTGACCTTATCCGATAGGAACTCCGCCTCATCCGCCACGGTCAGACGGTTTTGTTTGACGTCATAGCCAGCTTTGACCTTTTTGCGCCGCGTGCGCCCGCGCAAAAAGCCAAGGATCGCAGGCGCGCGTTTGATATGGCTGGCTTCTAGGGCTGTCAGGAAAATGCGGGTCAATTCGCCAACGCGCGTGGCATGGCGGAAATAATCCTGCATGAAATGCTCGACCCCGCGGCGTCCGCCATANTCGACATAGCCCATCCGCTCGGCCACCTGCACCTGCATGTCAAAGCTCAAGATATCCTGTGCGCGCCCTCCAAGGATGTGCAAATGACACCGCACCGACCACAAGAACCGCTCGGCCGCGTCGAAGGTGTCAAACTCCTCGCGGGTGAAGACATCAAGGCCTACCAATTCCTCGGCGCGCGCCACACCATGCTGGTATTTCGCGATCCAATATAGGGTTTGCAGATCGCGCAAACCGCCTTTGCCCTCTTTGACATTGGGCTCCAGCATATAGCGCTGGCCGCCCTGTTTTTTATGCCGCTCCGATCGTTCTTCCAGCTTGGCCTCGATGAATTCCGAAACCGTGCCTGAGAACAGATCTTTCTCAAGCGCTGCCCGCAGCTCCTCGCCAAGCGCTTCATTGCCTGTCAGAAACCGCATCTCGAGAAGCGCTGTGCGGATCGTGAAATCCTCTCGGCCAAGGCGCAGGCATTCCTTGATCGTACGGCTGGAATGACCCACCTTCAGCCGCAAATCCCACAGCATATAAAGGCTCGACTCGATCACGGATTCGACCCAGCCCGTGACCTTCCATGGCGTCAGGAAAAGCAGGTCCACATCCGAATGCGGCGCCATTTCACCCCGACCATATCCGCCCACAGCCATCACAGCCATGCGCTGACCCTCGGTCGGGTTGGGATTGCGGTGAAGCTTTTCAACCGCCACGCGCAGAACTTGGCGCACAAGGCCATCGGTCAGCAATGTATAGGCGCGCGTGACACGTCGTGCAGAAAGCGGAGTGACCGAGAACGCCCCCTCTATCGCTTGGCGACCATCCTTTTGTGCCTGCGACAAGACCTGCACGACCGCTGCGCGAATTTTCGAAGGATCTGTTTCATCGGCAATCGAGGCATCGATCGCTGAGGCCACCGTCTCTTCGTCAAAAATAGCATTAGCCGGGCAAATCAATTCGCCCGGCGTGGATGGGATGAGGGGGAGGCTGGGGTTCTGTTCAGAAACCGGCACTTCCAAGGATACCTGGGGCGGGGTCAACGACTACCATCTGATTTTCTTGCACCTGAATGACGGCCATGGCGCGTTCATTTGTACCGTCTGCTATCAGGCGGAATACTCCGTTGGCTCCGTTAAAGCCAGAGGAACTCGTCAATTCCACGCCACCAAGTCGTCCTTGTGTTGCAGCCGTTTCAACAACGGCGCGCATTGCGTCATAGCCGATTGGCGCAAGCACATGGGCGGTTTCGCCATAAGCCGTGCTATACCGCGCCCTAAAGGCCGCATCTGCATTCGGATCGGGAATGGCGAACCATCCACCTTGAAGGCCCGCAATTTCCAAAGTCGCAGGCGGCGTGTCCCAACGGGTCAGGCCAACAAAACGGGTGGCTTCGGTATCGAGCCCGTTTTCAGGCAACAGCTGCGCGAAAAGCGGCAAAGCCCCCGTTGCGTCCGATGTCAGCACAAGCGCATTTGCATCGCTCTCTTGCACTGTTGAGGACACAGCTTCCAAAGCCCCGACAACACCTGCTTGGCTGAATTCATATGCAACCTCGCCTGTCAAAATAGCGCCCGAGCTG
>JGI26084J50262_1001399_pt1 | contig 13435 bp, 22 predicted proteins | sample SaaInl6LU_22_DNA_FD_50262 | JGI IMG/M metagenome (IMG submission 50262) | reverse complement strand
GTAACTTGTGGTAGTGGAATTGATAGTTCAGTTAAAGATAAAATGTTTCAAGAAATCTATGAACTAATGTTTGTATTAGATCAATATAATTCAAGTGATGGTGGTGTGATGTTTAAGCTAGACACTGGAACTAATTACGATACAATTGGGTTAAAAAACTCGAGCTATTCTTTTAATAGCGGCACAGCAGATAAATTAAAAAATCACACTGGTATGAAAAGTGCAATTCTTTGGACAGACGGACACGGTAGCAACCCTACATATATACAAATACCAGGAGAAGATGGAAGTGTATGGGGAAGTAAAGGACCAGAAGATAGAACTACCTTTTACTGGGATGGTGAAAATGTATGGTGTACTAATTACCCAAAAGAGACTTTACGTATTGACTATAAGAAACCAGTAGATACTGCAGAAGAATTTTCAGATGCTACAAAATCAATATCAGATTCAGGTAAATGGGAAAAGGTAAAGAAAATGTAATGATAAAAAGAAAAGAAAACAAATTATGAAACATATAAAACTATTTGAAGCTTTCGTAAATGAAGCTAACGTAGATGCAAAAGCTTTTGAAGATGAATTTGCATCAGTACTCTTTACAGTTGAAGAACGTATCGGTAAAAAACTTAATAATAAGCAAATTGCACAACTTATAATATATGCATTTGAAGAGACTTGTAAATTAAATAAATTTAAAGAAGTATCAGGTTTATTACCTACTGCACTTATTAAAGTGGGCGTTCAATTTGACCCAGATTTTAAACGCGGATATGCCGCAGCTGAAGCTCGAGGTTTCGCGGTAAATATGATTGACGCTACAGGTGGTACTTGGCAAGGTATTATACAATGTTTTGAAGCATTATTTATTACTATGGCAAATGTACCAGGTAGAAAGGCAAAATTAATGTTATCGCACCTTACTAGTTGGTTTAAAGCTAGTGCTGATTATAGATAAAACAATTATAAAAAAACAATTAATACAAAATGAAACATATAAAACTATTTGAAGCTTTCGTAAACGAAGGTAAAGTAGATAAAAAATATTTCGACAAAGTAGTTAAAGTATTAAGTAAATCAAAACATCCATTCACTGTAATGTTAGTTACTAAATGGAACGAAATAGATATCGTGATTGGTTATGATGCACCTGATAATATTACAGATGATATTATTCAAAAACTAAGTTCTGCAAAATTAGAATGGGGCGGTAGTTCAGGTATCACTATTTCAGGAGACTCATCTAATTATTCTAGAAGAGAATATGATGAGATCGCGAGAATCAACGGCGGACATAACGATTATTAAGATATGAAACATATTAAATTATACGAAGCATACATCAGCGAGAAGTATATCACTTATGATAAAATGGGAAATTGGGGAACTCCATCTGAAATTGAAGATGAGCTAAGAACTCAAGTAATTAATATGTTTCTGTATGGAGGAATCTCTGACCATTTAGATGATGTTCAATACACTGATCAATCTACTGACAAAGGTATTAAATGGCAAATTGAAATTAAAGGTAAGGGTACTGATACAATTCACGCATACAAAGATGGTAAATTCAGAGGTCAATATGAATGGTATTTAAATAAGAAGAGATCGTCTAAATATGATATTCAACACTACTTTTTAGACAAGCATGTACCGCATCTTGATCAGTATTTGGCATGGCAGCACTCAAAACATTTGATTTTTACTACCAAATGTCAGACGATTCAAGAGCCTATAAAAGAGGTCAAGCACAAGCTGAAGAGTTAAAACAATTATACTCAAAACTTAATGGTTCTGATCAAAAAAAGGCACACAAAGAGTGGCTTAATATGTCTAAAACTCAAGTAGATATTAAGCAATTCCAAGGAGCTTAAACACCACATCTATTACACACCAAAAGGCCTCTTAATTGAGGCTTTTTTTTGCGCGCTCACCAACTAATTAAAATAGATAACTTATGAGACGAATAATAGAAATAGGGTTAGTTATTCTAATGGGTATATGGACTATAAAACCAATCCCAAAACCAGTCCCATTTCAATTAACCCAAGGACATCTTAATTATATCGAGGATTCAATCCAACCACCACCTCCATTTAACCCCATACAGATACAAATCTACCACTACCCATTACCAATTAGAATAGCAGGAGAGACTAGACAAATCACCTCAACCCAATACCTAATTATCCTAAATCCAATCCACCATCAAACCGCGCACCACACCATGTATCATGAATTAGTACATGTTAAACAAATGGTAAGAGAAGATCTTAAACTTATTAATCAGACATGGTATTGGAAAGATCAACCTATAGATTGGACTCAACCATATAAAGAAAGGGAATGGGAACTGGAAGCCCAAAGAGAAGCAGATCAAATCAACCGCGCGCACTTAACCAAACCAATAACCAAATGTTTTTAACCTTAATCTTAATAGGAATAGTAATAATGGTCAGAATACACTTCTTGATAGATAACAAGAATAACAAACCCTTTAAATAACATGATATACATTATAGTACCCATCAGTATCCTTTATATAGGGATAACCATAAGACAGAGATACCAAACCAGAAAGAAATGGTAATCTTAAAGTGTTTCCTAATCCTAGTTTGTTTCTATATAGGGATGAATAGATTCCTCCATTGGTTAGATAAGTAAACCACCCATCCACCCAACCACCACACCAGCGGTCCAAGGTCATCCGAGTCTCAAGGGTGGTAGGTAGTGGTAGGAAGTGGTAAAAAGTGGTAGAAAACCTAACCTCCATACTATAAACCTAACCCAAACACCAGTCAGTCCCCAGGGGATCAGATATATACACGTAATTTGATCGTTCATTGAGTATGAGGAGTTCCCAGAGATGAGTTAAACGTGGGCGCGATCATACACACACTCCAGAGCTCCGAATACCCCCTACAGCATCCCAGAACACCAGACGAGTCAGGTCCGGTGGCGGGTGGAGGTATACTAAGTCTCCAGTGTATAATTAAAAGGTCCGGACTTCAGATACCCGCCGGACAGGGTTAGATTTTTATAGTCCTGGTGTACCCAAGTTAACTTCTTCCGTCGGGGAGTCTTCAGATTCGTTAGGTACCGAGGCAAATAGACGGTCAAAAGCATCCTCCTCATCCTTTAGCTTCTCTTTTTCTTCAGCTATCAGCTCTTGGTTTAAGAGATCTCGCTTGTAACGGGCTGTATCGAAGTTAACCCCGCCGGAGAAATCAAAGAATAACTTATGGCCAACCTGACCCAGACGGTTCTTAGTAAACTCCATATACCTTTCGGCTGAGTTCTCACTACCTTTCCAGTTTAACTCCATCATGGCNGTGGTCATGTGTTTTAGTTTGTTAGAGCCGACGAATGTACCACCCTTAGATAACTGTAAGATAGTAATAAAGGTAGTGTACTTCTTGGTCTTGTTCTTACCCTGGTTATTGGCGATCATTAGATCTAGGAACCACTTCTCAGTCTTACCTCTAGTCATGTTACAAGCCTCTTTAATAGTGTCATTCACCTCAGTGTAAGAGTCTGTTAGGACTATGTCCCAACCNTGTTGNAGGGTCTGCTCAATAACTGCTTGTGGGTCTTGGTCCACATAGTCAGAAAGGAACAGGATTGGTAGCTGACCCCAGTGTGGAAAACGTTTGAGGTANCNCGCCATATCTAGCTGATTCATTTCAGCTGAGATGAAAAGAACTCGCTTAGTAGGATCTGATTTTTGAACGGCGTGGAGTGTCTCTAGAAGGACGGTGGTTTTACCAACACCTGGTGCTCCTGCGGCCATGATATTTGAACCTGGCATAAAGCCTCCATCATTACTTAAAAACTGATCAATAGGTAGACCGGTCTGTAGAGGTATGAACAGATCATCAGAGAATTTAAGATCATCCAAACGGGTTAGATTAATCTTTAGTTTCTTTGGCTTGGCTGCCACTTTGGCTTCCTTATAAAGGCCATAGTAATCTTGTGATGAGGTCATTTTACCAGTGTCATAAACATTGATTACACGACCTTGTTCTTGATTGGTCAACCATCCATATTTAGGGTGGTCGGCACTGATTATAATAGTGTGTTTAGTGGATGGCGCGAATAGTTGAAATTGGCTACCAACTTCTTTAAAGGTATACTGTGTTTTTGACATATTGACTTTGACTTTTAATTATACTACTAATATACGTGAAATAATTGACAACCCAAAATCTGGGCTGACAAAGTTACGAACAATTTACAGGTTATTAATAACCTCATCAATCTTATCGGCCTTTTCATTAAAGATCATCCCTAAGAGAAACGCACCTATGATAGCTAAACCAATGAGCGGCTTTTGCATTAAGAATAAAAGACCTAAGAAAAATAATTTAATTCCAAGGGGAATAACTATACCTACCACAAATAGAATGNCTAGGACAAGAAGACTGATTTTAACTGNTTTTGATTTTAGGATTGACTTGATCATAATTGCTTTTAATTAGTGAGGTANTAACCTCCATTAGTATACTACTAATATACACGAAATAATTGACATAAAAAAATCTGGAGTGATTTATTTTCGATTTATTTTACGTAGTCGTATTTAGAGTTGAGGTAGATAGCGACTAATTGTTGGTCGGTTAGGTCATCGAAAATAGAAGGAGTAGAGTCAATCATATTTTGGATGTTAGTAGTGTCTTGAGAGGTTAGGAATGGAAATCTTAAATTCATAGTCATTATCTTTTAATTACAGTACTAATATACCACAAATAGTTGACATAAAAAAATCTGGCACTAATTATTTTTCAAAAAAAAGCCAGCCTCTAAAAGAGACTGGCTGGAAGGGACTTAGATCTTGAGTCTTATTAAGCCGTTTACTGCAGGTGGCTTGATGCTCTGATCATACTCCCAGTTTTCATAAGCAATTGACTCGGAACCTCAACGGCACTTAATAGAGTTTCGATTGTCCGTGATCTTGGTTCCGAGATAATTGTATCTTAGTTTAGAAGTGCACCTACTTGTTGTGCGTCATCTAAGTGTGCGTCAGCTGCGAATGGTGAACGAATAGTGTTACCTAAGTCAAACTCTTTACCGAAAATGTTACCAGCTCTAACCATTAAGTCTGTTGATTCTTTATCAGTCATATTGAAAGCAAGTTGTTCAGGAGCATGAGTAGCGACATGAGTCATACCATTTACTACTGACCAGATTGATTGATCTGTACGTGCATTCTTCTTTTGAGCGGCTGTAAAGTTCTCAGGATTCATACCAGCTTTAGTATACGCTGAGTAGTTATCATTTAGAGGGATCCAAGAGTCAGCTTGTGCGCCAACCATACCTTTAATAGAGCTATAACCTCGTTCCATTTCCCAAAGAGAAGCNGGAGTTTCAGTAGCCAACTTAACTGTATTGGCAAAGTCAGTAGGTACAAAACCATTCTTACGCAATTGACTCATATGTTGGTGGAAGTTTTCCATAGACTCAGGGTTGAGGTTAGACAACTTATAAGTTTCATTTGCCAAACCAGTAGTAAGGCCATTGGTACACCATAGACGGTTTACATATGGCATCACTTGAATTCCACCGAATGGTGAGTTTTTCATAGTAAGACCTGCAGTAAAGACCTCATCAGAGAGACCGAGACCAGCAAGATCAAATTGTGCCTTAGGATTGAAAGCGTTAATAGTAACTGTACCATTAGCGGCATCTGTACCCCAATTGGTAACTTCAAAACCATGTTGATCGATAATTTGATCAGCCAAGTTGATGAAACGCTCATGAGAGATAATATCATTGGCCTTTTTAGTAAAACCAACTACTCTTTTAGTTTGCGGCGAAAGAACAATAGTAACCTCATTCAACTGAGCTGCCATAGCATTCTTCATTTGATTAACAAACTTAGCTTTGGTTTCAGCATTGAATAAGGATTCAAATTTCTTAGCAAAGGTTGCAGACATACCAATCAATTTCATAAGGGACTTAAAAGCATCCTTAGTGATCTCAAGACGTTTACCTTGGAATTCAATGGTAGTGTCATCAATAAGATTAATATCTCGCACAGCGACTGTTTTACGTACAGACTGAGAGTTTAGGGTTTCAGCCTTGCGGTTCTGGATGGCTGTTGAAGAAAGAGTTGCTATTGACATATGTTCTGTGTTTATTATTATATATTTAAATTTAAAAAAGTTTCACGCCGATTACGCTAATTCTGGATTTAATTCCGAATTAGTTTTTATGTAATCCTCTTGAGTACCAAGAAGAGTAGGCTCTTGCCACTGAATCTCATACTCAAGGTATGTGAAACGCTCAAGGTCAGAGTTCTGAGACTCCAACATCTTACCGAAAACCTCACGAGGATCGGTATACATTAGAAGATCGGCGTCCATCTCGATCTGAAAGGTATGACCTCCCTTTGGCTTCCAATGGGAACCACCTTCGTGGAATCCGTAGTTCTCTTCATACTGTGTGTGGACTAAAATTTTGTTAACTGACATATCTTTTGCTTTTTGCTTTTAATTATACTACTAATATACACAAAACTTTTGACAACCCAAAATCTGGGCGTCAAAAGTTACGAACAATTTATTAAACTGTTTTAACTGCAGGTACACCATATTGACGACCTACNAAGTAGACCAAACGGTCAGAGGCAAAGGCAATACCACGAGCATCTCCTTGCTCAATGGCCTTATTCATCTTATACTGCCAATACTCAATCTTTGGTAAATAACCATTAGGGTAACGTGAATCTTTCATAATTTGCTTTTAATTAGTGAGGTAGTAACCTCCATTAGTATACTACTAATATACCACTTTTATTTGACATAAAAAAATCTGGGTGATTTATTTTCGATTTATTTCGCAAAAATGCTTAAATTATCTAATTGATCAAGGGATTCACTAAAGTCTACACCTGCAATTTGAGTACAGACATAAGGTTTATCCCATTTACCAATATGGACCCAAGTATAGTAATCAGGTATATGACCATAGTCAGAGTCTTCAAAGCCTTCACCCATACCTTCGTTTAAGATAGGCATTATACGTTCCATAATATCCGCAATTTGAGGATTAGATTCCCATTCTCCAGTAGCAGAGTTATAACGCTCTTCACGGTAGTTTCTATAAGGACTCAATTGAGTATACTCAGTACCGAAATTAACNGGACCGCGCATGATAGCTACTTTAATACCACTGTAGTTCTCGGTAGTAATAGATAATTTAAATTCAGGAAGAGCCTTCTTAATGGCTTCGCGTTTAGCTTTAACTTGTTCTTTTGTAATATAAGGCATAATTTTGTTTTTAAATGATTAATAATTAGGAGCAACCTCATCAGGCACTAGTGATGGATTTAGAGTAAAGGCTTTAGAAGCCCAATTGGATGCATTGACCAATTTATATTGAGTCATATCCATAAGGTTGGTATTATCAAACATACCGTTAATAGTACCAACAGTTAAGTTAGCCAAGATAGATTCATCGATCAGCTTAACTTTCTTACCAGTCCTAGAGAAGACAGTCAACCAAAAGGTTGAACCTTCAGGTTTGAACTGAACAGTCTGTAAGGCACCTCTCTTATAACCACTGATGGCCATTTCAGGATTCTTACATATACGTGGGTTATCAAAGTCTCTGGCGTCACAGACGGTCATACCTAATTTGGTTTTAACTACCATTCTAAATTCACCTACAGGGGACTGACTAAGTATATCAGTAACCATAATCTCTGACTGAAGACCCATGGTCATCTTGATCTCTTTGTTTTTAAATTCTCTCATAATTTGCTTTTAATTAGTGAGGTATTAACCTCCATTAGTATACTACTAATATACACGAAATAGTTGACAATAAAAAACTATTTAGCGTTTATTTTAAATAAAGTTACGAACAATATAACTAAACGCGGGGGTAACACACANGGTGGAGTCTACTCTTCCAGCTCCGACAAAAAAGCTACGCCCCTAAGGAAGGTCTNNGCCTTCAACTTATACTACTAATATACACGAAAAGAATGACAACCCAAAATCTGGGCTGTCAAACTTACGAGTTAGTTACGAACAGGTTTACGAACAATTAAAGAGCCGCTTGCACCATGTTCACAGACACCTTATAAGTAGTACCATTAGACACTTTAGTCACCAACACAGGAGACTTCTTAGAACGCGGCTTATAACCAGCGATGGTATACTCATTACCTTGGATAGTAATAGTATCACCTACATTAAGCTCACCAAGACCAACCAGTTCTTTGTATCGCGCAAAGTCTTTGGCCTCTTTAGTAACAGTCACACCGCTCGCGTTAATCACACCAGCATTAAGTTTAATAGTAGCAGTCTCAGAGGTAAACGAAATGTTACCAGCTGAAATAGAAATACCATGCTCAGCAGCAACCTTAGCCAATGCAGAGTCAAGAGATACACGAAGAGCCTTAAGGGCAGGACGGTCAAAAGATTTAATTTTACTCATTTTAATTTAGTTTAGTGAGGTAGTAACCTCCATTAGTATACTACTAATATACACGAAATAGTTGACATAAAAAAATATTTAAGCGTTTATTTTCAATTTTATTTCACGCAAGGGCCCATCACTACCAAAACTAATACCAGAGGGATGAAACAAAAGGGGACCAGGACCATATAAAACTTGTCTCTAAGTCAGAAGTAAGATAGGGACCCCCGGAGTAACCAGGGTCTAAAGTACACCCAGAACTAATATAGACCCCAGAGCGTTCCCAGGAAGCTTCCCAGGACAAGTTCCCAGGAGTACTCCCCAGAAGGCCTTCCCAGAGTAAGCACCCAGAAGGCTTCCCAGAAGGCCTTCCCAGAGTAAGTCCCCAGAAGCGTCCGGGAGCGTTAAATAGACTACCAGGAGCGCTCCAGGAGTATACTCCGCCGGATCACTACCAGAGACTCATGTGTCCGCGCTCACTAGTACACATATGACCAACACACTGAATACACCATCAACACATGGACATCATATACACACTCAACACACATAGAGACTCAGACCTCTATAGACACCAGAGCCTTAGGCGCCTAAGCTTAGGGAGGGAATGGCACAATGGAGTCTATAAGGACCATAGAGACCAAGTCGACCAAGCTGACCAGCACACCAATCACATAATAACCAATTAGGACACCATGATCCCAGAGTCCCAGAGCTCATATATGGTCCAGAGTGTCCAGAGTCATGGAGAGTACCACACCACCCAGAAGCAAAAAGCAATTAGTGAGCACACGTCCGGATGNANCGCCGAATTATATAGGTATACCTTAAGTAAGTATATTAGCTATAGCTTATTTTTTGTGTCATCTTTGTGCGTTAATTATCTCACCCCGGGGAACCAGACTCAAGGGTCTACTCAAAGGACTCCGACCACTCAGATGATACCCCATCTAATTACCCCCAAAAAAGAAGTAACCCCAAGTCAGACAGGTCCTGACAGAATCGCGATCATTTCAATGTCGCCGGTTCCCAAAAAATTGGGTCCCCGGGGGACAGAGCTCTCTACCCCCGATAGACTTGACTCGATCACGCGCGTACTGATACGACTTAGAGACTCAGAGTCCTCAGAGTAATTACAGAGTAAACATCCAAAGGTGATCATAAACTCAGAGACTTAGAGTAACCACCAAACCCCGCGAAATTTAAGTCCATAGAGTGATCTGTCTTAAGACCTAAATCTAAGGCCGTATAAACCAAATGGACCAGAGGTTGGATTAGACCACATAGACCCACTATGATGGGCGACGTCCTCAGAGACCAGACTAGACTCACGTTCACGTGAATGGTATTTAGAGACCACCTCACTGGGTCATACGACTAATTAGAGTTGCGGTGCAACCGCTTGGTACTGAGTACTCGTGACGGTTACATATCTCCGGGGGTCCAATGGATTCCAACGAGATTGGGATACCACTAGTATGTGGGGTTTTTAATGACTGAAATTTTCCCCCAAAACTAATTTTCCCAGAGACCTTTAATTACTATGAGGGATGAAACAAATCAACAAGCGCTTAATATAAGGATTATTATAATAAAATATAAACCATGATAGGAAAAGTAAGAGATGGTCAAAAAGAGGTTAAATGCATGAATCATGACCCAGAAAACTCAAAATGGGGGCAATACGCACCGAGCGGTGGTTGCGATGAAACTCTTTTTATAGACGCCAAGTCCACTGCTGGTCTATGTTGGAGATGCACATCTAGAAGCGTCAACAACATGAGAGGTACACAGTATAGAGATGAATCAGAATAATATTAACGTTCAATAAAATAAAAATGGACAATTTGAATGACGACTACCTACGAAGTCTAGAACAAAAATACAGTGAATTGATCAATCCTAGCAAAATGATAGAATTGTTTAACACTGATCAAGAATTTAAAGAATGGGCCGAAATGGGCACACCTGAAGATTTGCGCGCAGCATTGATAGCTTTTGAGAAAGAGGAACTATTTAATCATTGTATCATTCTTAAAGAGGTTTTAAATAATAAGATAAAAACTCAAACATGATACTAGATACTATATGGATGCTAATCAATATCGGAGTTGGATGCTTAGCCGTTTGGGGAATTGTAGAAGTATTTAGATTTGGTTATAATAAAGAAAATAATAAAAAATGAAAATTACTGATTACGGACACGCCATATTAATATCAATAACTGGCATACTTTGTCTACAATATGATAGTCTAGTCTGGAGTTTTGTAGGAGGAGCTATGATAGGAGCAGGATTATTCTTAGCTAAAAGATATGGTAAAAAAGAAGGAGAAAGTAATTAATTATGAAAATAGCACTTATAGCACATGATAACAAAAAGGCAGATATGGTGGCTTTCGTTTCTAAGCGCCTCGATTTTTTTAATAGGGATGGCTTGTCTATCGTGGCAACTGGCACCACTGGTAGCCACGTTCAGCATGCTGGGATTTGCAATGTGGAGTGTGTTGCTAGCGGTCCGATGGGAGGCGACGCCGAAATCGCAGCGATGGTTACTCGTAATGAAATTGATCTCGTTATCTTTTTCAGGGATCCTCTTGGCAAACATGCCCACGATGTAGACATTTCAATGCTAATGAGAGTTTGTGATGTACATGATTGTCCATTGGCAACAAACTATAAATCAGCACACATCGCTGTCAAATATTTTAAAAAGAAATAATGAATAGAATAGAAGAACAGTATCGAGGACTACTTGGAACTCTGTTAGAAAACTCAACTGAAAAAGAGGATCGAACTGGCACCGGTACACTTTCAGTATTCGGTCGTCAGATTCGCCATAGCATGCAAGATGGATTTCCTTTATTGACTACTAAACGCATGGCAGTCAAAACAATGATGACTGAATTAAAGTGGTTCTTAAAAGGAGATACAAACATCAAATACTTAGTTGATAATGGGTGTAACATTTGGAATGGTGATGCATATAAGAACTATGAGAAATACGCAATGGCTAATTCATATGGTGTTGATATTTTATCAATGGATGAATTTATCGAACAAATCAAAACCGATGATGAGTTTGCTGAAAAGTGGGGTGAATTAGGTCCTATCTACGGTAAACAATGGAGAAGATGGAAAGGTGATACTTGGGTTGAAGGAAATACCGATGGAACTGAAGGATTTTATCTTCAATCTGAAACGATTGACCAAATCCAAAACCTAATCAATGATTTAAAAACAAATCCAGATAGTAGACGATTAATGGTTAATGCATGGAATGTTGGAGATTTACCAGAGATGACACTTCCACCATGTCATTATGGATTCCAAGTTTATACAAGGAAAACTACAAGACAAGAAAAGATTGTAAATCCTGGAAAATATAGAGCAATCTCTCTAATGTGGAATCAAAGATCAGTAGATACTTTCTTAGGACTTCCATTTAATATTGCAAGTTATGCCGCACTACTTTGTTTAATCGCAGAAGAAGTTGATATGATTCCAGATCAATTGATTGGAAACTTAGGTGATGTTCATCTATATAAGAATCATGAAGATCAAGCAAGAGAACAATTAGATCGAGAAATTTATGATTTGCCAACAATAGAATTTACTAATGTAAACCTATTAGATGGAGAATTTGATTATGAAGTTAAAGACTATAAATATCACCCAACAATTAAAGCACCATTAAGTAATTAAATTATGCGTACTAAAATGCAAGAAAATATAAAAAAATTAATTCAATTAGAAGTTGAAGCTATTCAAAGAATTCCAATTAATAATTCATTCGAACGTGCAGTTGATTTAATCAAAGAACAAGTTCACGATCTGGGTGGAAAAGTAGTAGTTAGCGGTATGGGTAAAGCTGGTCAAATTGGAATCAATATTGCTCAAACTCTATGTTCTACTGGAACACCTGCAGTTTACTTACACCCGAGCGAAGCTCAACATGGTGATTTGGGTATTTTATGCAAAAACGATATTCTAATTCTATTATCAAACTCTGGTAAAACTAGAGAGATTGGCGAATTAATTATGTTGTCCAGAGTTTTGCACCCAAATGTGAAGGTTATTGCTATCACTGGTAAAACTAATAGTTTGTTAGCTAAAGAGTCAGACGTTGTATTACACACAGGTGATTCGGAAGAAATTTGTCCGCTTGGATTAACTCCTACTATTTCAACTACACTCATGACCGTTATTGGTGATATTATTGTAGTTGAACTTATGAAGAAAATTGAATTTACTAAAAAGGAATATTCTAAACGTCATCATAGCGGATATCTAGGGCAAAAGAGTAAAGAGGAATCAAATCAATCAATGCCTAGTTTGTTAGACACTTTACCACCAAATGATTATCAATTAGATAACTAATGAAAATAATAGCAATTATTCCTGCACGTTGGGGTTCAACCAGATTACCGGGTAAGCCGTTAAGTGATATTAATGGTAAACCAATGATTGAGTGGGTTTATGAAGCCGTTAAGAAATCTAAAGTTGACAAAGTAGTAGTAGCTACTGATAATCAAAAAATATACGATAAAGTCTTATCGTTTGGTGGAGATGCAATAATGACCGGTGATCAACATCAAACTGGAACAGATAGAATAATCGAAGCATATGAACATTTCAAAGATGAATACGAATATGTTATAAATGTACAAGGCGATGAGCCAATGATTAATTCTAACGATATAGATCATATTATAAATTGTCTACAAAAAGATAAGTTTGCTATCGCAACACTAATTGGTCCTTTAGACGCATCACAAAGAATTGATAGAAATACGGTTAAAGCTTATATAGACTCCGATAAAATTAAAATGTTTACAAGAAGTCCATTATATGGTTCACAAGTGTTTTTTAAGAGACATATAGGAATTTATGGTTTTGCTAGAAATGTTATAAAGTTAATTTCTACCATGGACAAAACAGAAAATGAAATAGCAGAGAGTTTAGAACAACTAAGATGGCTAGATAATAACATAAGTTTTAGTTATGCTATTACAG
>JGI26084J50262_1001392_pt1 | contig 13506 bp, 11 predicted proteins | sample SaaInl6LU_22_DNA_FD_50262 | JGI IMG/M metagenome (IMG submission 50262) | reverse complement strand
TTAGAAAATTCAATTAATGAGACAAAAAAAATAAGTTTAGATAGGTTTATATTTGCATTAGGGATTAGGCATATTGGTCAAGAAAATGCAAAAATTTTAGCCAAGTATTTTAAATCAATTAATAATTTTAAAAAATTAGCAGAAGGTAGTGAGCAAATATTTAATAGTTTACTTGATTTAGATGGAATTGGGGAAACACAGATATCATCCTTAAAAAATTTTTTTTCTAATAAAATTAATAAAAAAATATTTTTAGAGTTAATAAAATATTTGAATATTGAAAATGTTTTAGAAAATTCAAAAGGAAAATTTTTTAATCAAACTTTTATGTTTACNGGTGCAATGGAAAAAATGAGTAGATCAGAGGCAAAACAAATTATTGAAAACGAGGGTGGAAAAGTTCTTGGATCGCCATCTAAAAAATTAAATTTTCTTGTATCAGGAGATTCCAAGCCTACGCAAAAAAAATTAAATAAAGCTAAGGAATTAGGAGTAAAAATATTAAGTGAAAAAGAGTGGTATCAATTAATTAATTTTTAAACATAATTTTCGCAAATAACTTCTTTCATTCATTGTTAAAAACTTATTTATTTTTTCAAAAACATCTTCGTGGTATTTATTGATCCAAACTTTTTCTTTTAAAGAGAGCATGTTTTTTATGATCATTGTATTATCAAAAGGCACCAATGTTAAATTTTCAAATTTTCGATTACGATTAATAAAAATTAAATTTTCAAGACGAATACCAAACTGATTATCTTTATAATAACCAGGTTCATTTGAAATCACTTGGTTTTGATAAAATTTGGTATTTGAGTATTTAGATATAGAAGGCGGGTGTTCATGAACATTAGATAAATACCCCACGCCATGCCCAGTTCCATGATTATAATCAAGTTTCTTAAGTTTTAATAATTTTCGCGCTAATAAATCAATTTGTTTTCCAAGTGTATTTTTTTTTAAATTGAAATTTGAAACTTTAATATGACTCTTTAGAACAAGAGTATAATAAAGCTTTTTGTGTTGTGACTGTTTGCCAATTGCTACAGTTCTAGTCATATCGGTAGTTCCATAAAAATACTGCGAGCCACAATCTAAAAGATAAAGATTATTTTTTCTTAAATAATTAGTTTTATAATCTTTTGCGTTATAGTGAATAATAGATGCATTCTTACCAAATGCTGAAATAGTTTCAAAACTTGGTCCTAAATAATACTTATTTTTTTTCTTAAAATTTTCTATTTTATTTTGACAATCTAATTCAGAAATTTTTTTAAATTTATTTTTTTCCAACCAATATAAAAATTTTACAATTGCTATGCCGTCAAATGTATGAGCTATTTTTAAGTTGCTTATTTCATTGTTGTTTTTAATTGATTTGAGGTAATTTATAGGATCATTAAAAAATTTTGTTTTTATCTTTAGAGATTTAAATAAATTAAAATAATATAATGAAGTAGTTTTCTGATCAAAGTGAATTTCTTTCACATCTTTTAAAATATTTTTAAGATCTTTTGTTTTTTTAAAAATTAGNTATTNATTATTTTTAATTTTAATTTTTTTATCAGTAAAAATATANATTTTTTTTTGTTTATAAATTGCAANACAATTAAAAATATAACTAAATTTTTTATCTAAAGATCTTAAATTTGTTAACCATGCAATATTTTCTGGTGAAGATATTAAAAAAACAAAATTTTTTTTTAGACTAATAGAATTTTGTAATTTTTTAATTTTTTGTTTTATTTCAAGACCTGAATATTTTAAANTTAATGATACTACCTNTTCTGGNTTCATTTTATTTTGAGTTGAATCATCAAAATATTTAATATTNTTAGTATTGAAATTTTTAAGAAAGTTTACTGAAAACAACTTTGGATTAATTAATACNGTTTTGTTANCATTAATAATCTTTTTCAAGTCATTTTTTAAATGTAAAATATTTTTGATATTAAATTGTTTACTCTGAAGTTTTGCTTGCAAAGTATACCTGCCGTCCACATATAAGCTTTGTCCATCTTGGCTTATTAATGCAAAACCCATTGAACCGGTAAAGTTACTAATTTTTCTTAATCGATTTTCATNTGGCTCTATAAATTCATTTAAATAATCNTTATTTTTGTTNATTAANTAAAAGTCAATTTTTTGTTTTGTTAAATNTTTTTTTATTTTTTTTAAACTATTCATTAACTGCTTTGCTGATAAATTTATCAATTACTTTTTTTTCACCTTGATTTTTAAAGTTAATTAAAAGCTTGTTACCTTCAATATGAATAATTTTTCCTTCTCCAAATCCATCGTGTTTTACTGTTTCACCCACAGTAAATTCAGTTAAGTTTTCTGTGTAGTTTATTGTTTTTATATTTTCTTTTGGTTGATTAAGATTATCTTGATACCTTTTCCAGCCTGGGCTATTTTTTTTACTTTCAATATTAAAATCTTGATCAAAAATAAAATCATCATCTTTTTCTTCATCAATAGATATTTCAAGATATTTTTTATCTAGTTCATCGATAAATCTAGATTGTAGCGACGAGTAAAAATCATAATTATCATTTTGACGTCCAAAAAACTTTCTTTGTAAGGCAAAAGATATGTATAAATCTTTTTTTGCTCTAGTGATTGCAACGTAGGCCAATCTTCTCTCTTCTTCGATACCAGTAACACCCTTTTCATCAATAGACTTTTGATGCGGAAACAAACCTTCTTCCCATCCAGGAAGAAACACAGCATCGAATTCCAAACCTTTTGCAGAATGAATAGTCATTATATTTATTTTTTCGCCATCCCATTCTTCATCAATTGAAGTTTGAAGTGAGATGTTTTCTAAAAACTCATCTAAAGATGAGTAACCTTTCATAGATGCTTTTAGTTCTTTTAAGTTTTCAAGTTTATCATCAGCCTCTGGTGTTCTTTCATTTTTCAACATCATTGCATATCCAGATTCATCCAATACATTTTCAAGTAAGGTTATATGATCAATTTTTTTTGCATTGGCTTTCCAGGAGTGAATATGAATTAAAAAATTTTTTAAATTTTGTACAGTTTTTGGTTTTAATATATTTTCCTTTAATATTTCTTGAGATGCATCAAATAGAGAAAGGTCTTTTATTCTTGCATAATCATGAATCTTTTTTAATGAACTGTCACCAATAGATCTTTTTGGNTTNTTAACAATTCTTTCAAATGAAAGATCATCATTTGTTTGATTAATTAACCTTAGATAACTTAATGCATCCTTAATTTCTGATCTTTCATAAAATTTTAAGCCACCGATGATTCTATAAGGTAAACCAATTTTAATAAATCGCTCTTCAAATTCACGAGTTTGAAATGCGGCACGTACTAATATTGATATATTATTTAAGTTATATTTTTTTGATAAGTTTTGTTCGATTGTATCTGAAATTCCAGTAGCTTCATTTCTACCATCAAAATACGACTTTACTTTAACTTTTTCTCCATCACCTAAATCAGACCAAATATTTTTATCTAATCTATCTTCGTTATTCGCTATTAATGATGATGCGGTATTTAAAATATTTTTTGTTGATCTATAATTTTGTTCTAATTTAATGGATTGAGTATCTTTGTATTCTTTTTTAAAATTTAAAATATTTTTAACTTCAGCGCCTCTCCAGCTATAAATTGATTGGTCATCATCACCAACAACACAAATATTATTATTTTCTGAAGTTAAAAGCTGCAGCCATAAGTTTTGAATGTAATTTGTATCTTGAAACTCATCAACTAAGATATATTTAAAATTATTTTGATAAATTTTTCTTATATCTTCAAATTTTTTTAGAATAGTTACAACATGTAAAATTAAATCACCAAAATCAACACAGTTCATTGTTTGCAATTTTTTTTGATAAACTCTGTAGACTTGCAAAGCATTTTTTAAGTGAAATTCTTGATTTTTTAGAGTTATCTCTTGAGGTAAAAGAGCTTTGTTTTTCCATGAGTCAATTTGAAAAGCAATTTGTTTTGGTGGGTTTTTTTTTAAATCAATATTTTCAGAGTCTAAAATATTTTTAATTAATTTAATTTGATCTAAAGTATCAATAATTGAAAAATTAGGTTTTAAATTTACAGCTTCAGCATTTTTTCTTAACATTTTGTTACAAATTGAATGAAATGTACCCAGCCATGGAAATGCAACAGATCTAGAATTTACTAACTGAAGCACTCTTTCCCTCATTTCGTTTGCCGCTTTATTTGTAAATGTCACACACAAAATTTGTTGCCCAAAACATTTTTTCTGTTCGAGCAGATAAGCTATTCGAGTAGTGAGAACTTTGGTCTTTCCAGAACCTGCACCTGCTAAAACTTGTAAAGGCCCGTCTAGTGTCGTAACGGCTAATTTTTGTTGATTATTCAGTGAATTTAAATAACTACTCATTCATTTAGTTAATTAGCATATCAGTAATAAATGGGAAAAAAAAATGCAAAAAGGTTGTTAGTATTAACGTTTACAATCTTTTTTGGGATTACAACTTATTTCTGTTTTCCNTTTTTCATAAATTTTAACGATGATAAAAAAACTGGCATTGAGAACATTCTATCAGAATTAATTTTTTATAAGGTTAATATNAANGGTAATATAGANTATAAATTAAATCCCTTTCCTACTTTGCAAATTTCTGAGATTTATCTGAATAAAGAAAATGAAAATAGTATAATTGACAACATCAANGTTGAAGTTTCACCATTAGATTTAATAAGTAACAAATTTTCTTACAACNATATAATNATCCAGGGAGGTGAATTTATAATTGATTTAAATGATTTAAATAGATTAAATTTAATTGAAGAGTTTAGTGATAAAAAAGTTATTTTTAAAGAGGTAAGTCTAAAATTTTTTAATAATAAGCAATCATTTAATTTAAATCAGTTTAGTGGAACTATTGAATATAAAAATTCAAAAGTTTCAGAATTAAATGGCAATTTATATCTTGGTGAAATTCCATTTAAGATTAATTATTTTAAAAATAAACTTAATATCAAATCAAAAGAAATAAACTTAAAAATCCTAATTGATAATTTTTTGGATGAAAATAAATTAATTACAATTAATATTAATAATTCAATAAGTTTTCCAGGAATTGAAACCTTATTTACTGAATTAAATTTTAAAAAAAATAATGAATTAATTGAGATTCAATCAAATCAATTTAAGACAAATATATTTAATGGAAATTTAGATATTTCAAAATCGTTAAACTCTAAAGATCCGTTTCAGATCAAAGCTATATTTAATGATGTAAACTTTAAAAAAATTAGTTATTCAGAACTTTCAGAATTTTTTGAAAATGGTTTAAACTTTTTTTCAAATATATTTGATGCAAATGTAAATATTGAATTTAAAGAATTAAAAACAAGAAATTCAGTATTTAAAAATTTGCAGATGAGTTTTTCTTTTGAAAATGGAGATATTAGGGTTGATAAACTTAAATTGTTTTCTGATCAACATGCAATCAATATACAGGGTAGAAATATAGATTATCAAAAAGATAAATTATTTTTTTACGATTTTGAATTTAAAACAGAGAATTTAAAAGATATTTGCAAAAAAATATGCGCAGACAAATCATTGTTGGATAAAATTCAAGGAAACGAATTTAAATTAAAATCTAAAGGGTTGTTAAATATAAACAAAGCTAAAATAACAGTTGAAGAAAATTTTACAGATCGTCAGTTTAATGACAATGAATTAAAGAAATTAAATTCAAATTTAAATTCTTTAGTTTTGTACGGTAAATTAGAAAATTTATTTAATTTATCTAGATACTTTACTTTATTGTAAATTACTTTGGTCCGACCATTTTTTTTGGATCTACAATCTTATTGTACTCTTCTTCTGTTACAAGACCTGTTTTTAAAGTTTCTTCTTTAAGTGTCGTTCCTTTTTTATGAGCTGTTTTTGCGATTTTACTAGCGTTATCATAACCAATTTTTGGTGATAATGCAGTCACAAGCATTAAAGAATTTTCTAATAGTTCTTTTATTTTTTTCTTATTAGGTTTTATTCCGTTAACACAATAATCAACGAAACAGTTTACACTGTCAGCTATTAAGTCAATCGATTGAAGAACATTATGTGCAATCATAGGCTTAAAAACATTTAGTTCAAAATGACCATGAGTTCCCGCGATGGTTATTCCTGTATGATTACCGATTACTTTGGTACACACCATTGTAATGGCTTCGCATTGAGTTGGATTTACTTTGCCGGGCATAATAGACGAACCAGGTTCATTTTCCGGTAGTTCCAACTCTGAGTAGCCTGCTCGAGGGCCAGAACCTAGAAAACGAATATCATTTGCAATTTTCATCAGCGCTACTGCAGTTGTATTTAAACTCGCAGAAAAATTTACAACAGGGTCGTGACTTGCAAGAGCCTCAAATTTATTTTTTGCAGTTTGAAATGGTAATTTGGTTATTTTTTTTATTTCTAATGCTATTTTTTTATCCCAGCCTTTTCTTGAATTAATTCCAGTACCAACAGCAGTACCACCTTGCGCAAGGTAATAGATTTCTTTTAAAGCTATGTTTATTCTTGATAATGAGTTTTTAACTTGTTCATGATATCCGGAAAATTCTTGTCCCAAAGTAAGTGGGGTAGCATCTTGTAAATGCGTTCTTCCAATTTTAACAATATCTTTAAATTGATTAACTTTTTTTTCTAAACTTTTTTCTAATTTTTTAAGAGCTGGAATTAATTTTTTATGAGTCTGTAAAGCAATTGCAACATGCATAGCTGTTGGAAAGGTATCATTAGTAGATTGCGCCATATTCACATGATCGTTAGGATGAACTGGTTTTTTTGAGCCCAATTTACCTCCTAGCATTTCAATAGATCGGTTTGATATAACCTCGTTTACATTCATATTTGTTTGTGTGCCCGACCCAGTTTGCCAAACCTTTAATGGAAAATGATCATCTAGTTTTCCATTTATGACTTCATCCGCAGCTTTTTGAATTGCCTTTGATAAATTTTTATCTAAGTCTTTAAACTGAGCGTTGACAATGGCTGCAGATTTTTTAACTATTCCTATTGCATGAATGAGTTCTATTGGAACGTTGATTTTTCCAATTCTGAAATTTTTCATTGATCTTTGAGTTTGTGCACCCCAGTACTTATCTGATGGAACTTTTATTTTTCCAAAGCTATCAAATTCAGTTCTTGAAGACATAAGATTTATAGATAATTATATATACATTATAATTTAAAAAACAATGAACGTAATCGTCTTAGGTGGAACATTTGGTATCGGTTTTGAGTTAGCAAAAAAATATTTAGGCAAATCTAAAAATTTAATTATTTTAGGTCGAAATGATGAGAAGTTAAATGAAATTAAAAATCAATTTTCTGGAAAAAATACAAATATAATTACTGAAAAATTAGATGTTACAAGCCTTGAAAATACTAGGAATGTTTTAAGTAAAATTATTGATGAAGTAAAACAAATTGATTTAGTTATTTATTCAAGTGGCTTTTATAAACCTAACAATACTTTTGATGTTGATATTGATTTGTACCGTAAAACTATAGAGGTTAATTTTATGGGACTTATAAATGTCATGTCGGTAATATTGCCTCAACTAAAAAAACAACAAAACGGTCATGTTGCAATGATCAGTTCTTTGGCTGGTTTTTTTGGCTTACCTAATTCGTCAGGTTATGGACCAAGTAAAGCGGCGATGATGAACTACTCTGAGTCTATTTATAATGACTGTAAAAAAAACAATATATTTGTAAGTTTAATTAACCCTGGTTTTGTAAAAACACGTCTGACTGATCAAAATACATTTGAAATGCCTTTTCTTATGTCTGCAGAAAAAGCAGCATCCATTATTTATCAAGGGTTAGAGAAAAAAAAATACGATATTACTTTTCCAATGGTGATGAGTTTTTTATTTAAGTTTATTAGAATATTACCAAGACCTATATTTTTCTTTTTTTTAAAATTTATGGTTAAAACTTAAAATTTAGTAAATCGTAAAATAAATCAAAACCATAACAACTAAATTAGCACCAAGTAATAATTGTAAAGTTTTAGGTACTAATAAGTTCTTTTTATTTTCTATTTGTATCGGATCTGCTTCTGCTAATTTTATAAGTTTAAATTTATGCATAATTTAATATTAAAAAAAAATTATGACTAAGATTTAAATATAATTTGTCTATTTTGGGGCGGTTTAACTATCTAGTAGTTGTAATGCTTCTTTTAATAACTTTTCAGACTCTTCATGATCACCACTTTTATGAGCCTCTTCGCCTTGTATTCTTAACTGTCTAATTTCATTAAGCTGTTCTTTTGAAAGTTGTTTTGTTTCCTCCAATATTTGATCAATTTGCTTCATCAATAATGGACACGATCCTGCAAAAGCAAAAGTTGGAAAAAGCAACAAAGCTAAAAAAACAATTTTTTTAATCATGATGATTAAGTATGAAAAAAGTTTGTCAAAATTAAGTTTAGAGTTAATACTTTAAAGCAAGATCTAAATCATTTTTAATGTCTTCTATATTTTCAAGGCCAATAGATAATCTTATTAATTTATCGGTAATCCCAAGACTCAGCCTTTCATCTTCTGGTAGAATTCGATGTGTTGTGGTAGCGGGATGAGTAACAAGTGATTTTGTATCACCAAGATTATTTGAGATATCAAATAACTTTAACTTATTAATAACATTATAAGCATTTTCTTTTGTTCCCTTAATAGTAAAGGAAATCATATTACTACCTTTTCGCATTTGTTTTTGAGCTAAATCGAATTGATTAAATGAATTTAAAAAGGGATAATTAACTTTTTCAACATTTGAATGACTTTCTAACATTTTAGCTATTTCTAAAGCTTGATCTGACTGTTTATTAACTCTTAGCTCAATTGTTTCTAAACTTTTTAAAAGTACCCATGCATTAAATGGACTGATACATGGCCCGGTATGTCTCAAGAAAGGTTTTAATGTTTCTTCTTTAAATTTAGAGGAAGTTAAAATTGCACCTCCCATAACCCTTCCTTGTCCATCAATGTGTTTAGTTCCGGAGTAAACAATAATATCAGCTCCAAAGTCCTTTGGTGATTGTAATACTGGAGAAGCAAAAATATTATCAATTATTGTTAATATTTTTTTACTTTTTGCAAGCTCGCAAACTTTTTCGATATCTATTAATTCTAAACATGGATTGGAAGGAGTTTCAAAAAAAAATAATTTAGTATTTTTCTTAATATTTTTTTCCCAAGATTTTAAATCTTTTCCATTTACAAAGCTTACTTCAATGCCAAATCTAGGTAAGATTTCTTTAATAATATATCTACATGAGCCGAATAATGCAGAAGCTGACACAATGTGATCACCAGCTCTTAGTTGACACATCATTGAACCAAATACTGCCGACATCCCACTCGCGGTAGCAAAGCAAGCTTCAGACTTGTCGAGCAACGCCAATCGTTGCTCAAACATTTCTACAGTTGGGTTGGCATACCTTGAATATTGATAACCGGTTTGTTCCCCTTTAAATATAGCTTCAGCATCTTCAGCGCTATCATAAACAAAGCCAGAATTTAAAAATAAAGCTTCAGATGTTTCTTTGAACTGAGATCTTTGTAAACCTCCTCTTACAAGGTTAGTCTCTCTTTTTACCAAATTATCCTCTCAGTTCTTTTGCAGCAGACACCATTTCTTTAAGTGCATCTATAGTTTCTGGCCATCCTCTAGTTTTTAAGCCACAATCTGGATTAACCCATAATCTCTTAGGATCAATTTGTTTTGAAGCTTTTTTAATTAACTCTACCATTTCATCTTTTTTAGGTACTCTTGGAGAATGTATATCATATACACCTGGTCCAATTTCATTAGGGTATTTAAACTTTTCAAAAGTTTTTAATAATTCCATTCTTGATCTTGAGGTTTCAATGGAAATGACATCGGCATCTAAAGCGGCAATAGAGTCAATAATATCTTCAAACTCCGCATAGCACATGTGAGTATGAATTTGAGTCTCGTTTTTTACGACAGCAGCAGAGATTCTAAAAGCATTGACTGACCATTTTAAATATTCATCCCAATCTTTTCTTTTAAGTGGAAGACCTTCTCTTAAAGCGGGCTCATCAATTTGAATCATTCTTATTCCGTTAGATTCTAAGTCAGCAACTTCATCTCTTATTGCGAATGCAATTTGTTCGGCAGTAGTTTGTCTAGGCTGATCATCTCTTACAAAAGACCATTGTAAGATTGTGATAGGNCCTGTTAACATTCCTTTAACTATTGACGAAGTTTGTTTTTGAGCAAATTTAGACCATCTTACAGTCATTGGTTCTGGTCTGGATACATCACCAAAAATAATTGGAGGTTTAACACATCTTGAACCATAACTTTGAACAAATCCGCTTGAAGTAAAAGTGAACCCTTTCAAATTTTCTCCAAAGTATTCAACCATATCATTACGTTCAAATTCTCCATGAACGATGACATCGATTCCTAACTCTTCTTGACGTTTTATAGCTTCGATCGTTTTGTCTTCTAAAAATTTATCATAATCTTCATTAGATAATTCACCTTTTCTATTTTTAGCTCGAGCTTGCCTTACATCTTTTGTTTGAGGGAAAGATCCAATGGTCGTTGTCGGGTATAAAGGAAGATTAAAAATATCTCTTTGAATTTTGGCACGATCTTCATATTTTGACTGTCGGTTTAGAGTATCTTCATTAATAGTTTTAACTCTTGCTTTGACGTTATCATCATGAATTAGACTAGATTTTTTTCTTTCTTCAATACACGCTTTATTATCAGTAAGATCAGATTTAGCCTCTCCGTGATTTATATTTTGTTTTAAAATATTAATTTCTTGAAGTTTTTGTTTTGCAAATGCTAACCATTTTTTAATGTTTTCTGGAACTTTTGTTTCTAGATCAAGATCATATGGAGTGTGAAGAAGTGGACACGAACTTGAAATAATAAAGTCTCCTTTAACATCTTTAATTTGATCAATGATTTGAGTTAAATCAGATTTCCAGATGTTTCTTCCATTAATAACCCCTAAAGATAAAGTCTTATTACTATCTTTAATATAGTTAAAATTGTTTTCTCCTCTAACTAAATCAAGATGGACAGCATCAACATCTGATGCAAAAACCTCTTCTTTTACTTTTTGATCTATGCTTTCAAAGTATGTCGTTAAAAGTATTTTTGAGTTACCAGCAGCTTCTTTAATTGAGTTCAGTGTTTTTTTTATTTTTGAAACCACACCTTCATCCAAATCTTTTACAAAAATAGGCTCATCAATTTGAATCCACTCTGCTCCAAGGTCATTTAATTTTTTTACAATCTCTAAATAAACAGGAAGTAAATTATCTAGTAAATCTAAAGTATTTTTACCTTCAGTTGATTTTGATAATAATAAAAAAGTAATAGGACCTAGTAGTACAGGTTTTGTTTTGTAACCTGCGGATTGAGCTTCTTTAAATTCTTCAAATGGTTTTTGAGAACTTATTTTAAATTTTTGGTCGCTTTTAAGCTCTGGAACAAGATAATGGTAATTTGTATCAAACCATTTAGTCATTTCTAACGCGCTTACATCAAGCTCTTTTGTTTGAGACCCTCTTGCCATTGCAAAGTAAGTTTTTAAATCAACATCATCACCTTGCCAGTTATATCGATCAGGTACAGCCCCTAGTAAACAAATTGTATCTAAAACTTGATCATAAAATGAAAAGTCATTTGATGTAATTAAGTCAATTCCATTTTCTTTTTGAATTTCCCAATTTTTCTTTCTAAGATCTTTAGCNGTTGATTGGAGTTCATTTTCTTTAATGTCTCCTTTCCAAAAACTTTCTAAAGCTTTNTTAAGCTCTCTTTTTGGNCCGATTCTTGGATATCCAATAGTTGCTGTTGTAATCATATTCTTATCTCTCCTGTTTGTTTTTNATTTTTGGTTTGTAAAAATTTCTNATAGGACTTTAATCTTGAGCANACGGCGTAACTTAATTCNTATTTATTCAATGTATAAAAATGAAATTCATTTATTCCTTCTTTTTGCAATCTTTTGACAAGATCTGTTGCCAAGCTTGATCCAATCATTTTTTGAACTTCAGGATTATCATCAGATCCATCAAATTCTTTTTCAATCCATTTTGGAACATGAGTTCCGCATTTATCACTAAAACTTTTAACTCTTTTATAGTTTTGTATTGGCATAATACCTGGAAGGATTTGGATATTAATTCCTGCTTTAACGGCGTCATCTCTAAAACGTAAAAAAACATTTTCATCAAAAAAGAATTGAGTAATTATTCGATCTGCACCTGCATCCACTTTTCTTTTTAAATTATCTAGATCGTTTTTNTTATCNATCGAGTCAGGATGAATTTCAGGATANCCAGCAACCGANATATCAAAGTTAGCTAACTTTTTTAATCCAGCAACCATATCTGCTGCATTTTCATAGCCTTGGGGATGAGGATGGTATTTTGCTCCTTCTGTTCTTACGTCACCTCTTAATGCAACAATTCTTTTTATTCCTTTTTCAAACCATCCAAGAGCTAAATCATTAATTTCATCTTTGGTCATATCTACACATGTTAGGTGTCCAGCAACTGGAACGTTACTGTCTTTATTAATTTTCTTTACAAAAGTATCAGTTTTAAGTCTTTCGCCGCCTCCAGCTCCAAAAGTGACGGAGAAGAATTCTGGATTAAAGCTTTCTAATTTTTTTAAACTTTTCCACGCCACATCTTCATCAGACGCATTTTTTGTAGGAAAAAATTCAAAACTAAATTTTAATTCATTTTTCATAATTTTTAGCTTCAAATTTGCAGGTGGGGTAAAAAAAAACCACCGGCTAAAGCGGTGGTTAAGTCTCGCTTTAGCAGTTTGTTTATAGTGCCCGCAATTTGAAATAAATCAGCACTTAAGTAAGGCTATATAAATAAATTGTTTTAATTGTAAAGAGTTATAATTCGCTATTAAAATCTTGTTTTTTTTTAAACATGTCTCTTAAGGTTGCAAAAAACACAAACCAATAAAACCTTAATTTATTAAAAAAACCTTTTCTAGCTTTAAGAAGGTAATATTGTGACAAACCACACTCAGTTTTTATATAATTTGTAATATCATTTTTCATTTTTTTATTATTTGTATCAATTTTTTTATAATTAAAGGCACTAAGCCAATCAATATAAATGATAAAATAAGATTAAAACTTAAAATATCACTCATGCTACTTATTTTTGACAATTGAACGCCTGCATTAACAAAAATAACCGTCCCAATAAGCATCCCTATTTGAGAAATGATATAAAAAGTCATTGTCTTCATTTTAGTCAAACCAAATACTAAATTGATTATAAAAAAAGGAAATATCGGACTAAGTCTTAAAAAAAATAGATAATAGATACCATCTTCTTTTATACCTTTATTAATTTTATCTAAGTACTTTGAATATTTGTTTTGTACAAAATCTCTAAGTACAAATCTGGACATTAAAAAACATAACGTTG
>JGI26084J50262_1001385_pt1 | contig 13536 bp, 8 predicted proteins | sample SaaInl6LU_22_DNA_FD_50262 | JGI IMG/M metagenome (IMG submission 50262) | reverse complement strand
TACAGGTGACGACGGTCCAAGCCAGACGGGCCAGGCGCCGGGGAGGGCCATAGCATGTTGCGCCTTAAGGCTGTTTCCGGGCGTGAGGCTTCGCTGTTCCCCCAGCGGGCCGAAGGCGATCACCTCAGCACCGGCAGGCAAGGTGAGCTTGTCAAACAGCCCGTCAAGATCCACCCCGTCACCTTGCACAAAATCCACCGGCACGCGATGCGGCAATCGCCCCTCAACCACCTGCGCAAGCAAAAGCACCTCAGAGGTCAATTGCGCCCGTTTGACATCGCGGTCGTCAGGGTGGAGCTGCAGCAGCCAAAACGCGCCCACGGCTGGCAGCAAAAGCACCAGCAGATGGAAAAATGTGATCCGGCGGGTCATGGGCGATAGGAGAAGCCCCATAAACCATCGGTTTCGGCGGTAGACGATGAGATCATTCATTGCGACCATCCAAACCGCACAAAAATATGGGCAAAGATTGGGGCTTAGGCTTCGTTATATCGGTAACCGATACCATAGAGTGTTTCAATTGCATCAAAGTCTCCGTCTACCCGTCGCATCTTTTTTCGCAGCCGTTTGATATGGCTGTCTATTGTTCGGTCATCGACATAGACCTGATCATCATAGGCCACATCCATCAGTTGATCGCGGCTTTTGACAAAGCCCGGCCTGACCGCCAGCGTCTTCAGCAAAGCAAATTCCGTCACGGTCAACGCAACGGCCATGCCGCGCCAAGTCACCCCGTGGCGCATCGGGTCCATCGACAAAGGACCACGCACCATGATGGTCGTCTCGTCCGCCTCTAAAGCTTGATCGCCTCCCAGCACGTCCCATCGTCGCAAAAGCGCGCGGATACGTTCGAGCAAGACCCTTGGTGAACTTGGTTTTTTCACATAATCATCGGCCCCCATGCGCAGGCCCAACACTTCGTCAATCTCATCCTCTTTTGTGGTGCAAAACATCACAGGGATGTTCGACACATGCCTCAGCCGCTGCACCACATCCATGCCATCGAGGCCTGGAAGCTTGACGTCCAGCACCAAAATATCGGGCAAGGACTTTGACAAAGACTCCCAAGCGGCAAGCCCATCGGAATGGCATTCAACTTCAAACCCTTCCGCTTCAAGCATCATGGAGAGAGACATCATGTGACTGCGATCATCATCGACAAGAACTATTCTTGGCATGGGTATCGTCCTCTGATCGGCTCAACATTTTAACACTGATATCTGCCACCACTTTCTTTAGTTTTGCCGATCTGTGCAACATGTAACTACGAATCAGCCTCAAACTCGCAGCACTATGATCGGCAATTCGCTTCCATGACGTTAATTTTGCCATAGTCAGAAAATTTATTGCGCCAAACTGCCACTGATTGCGCTAACGACCCCGGCCGATACTGTTGATGGTCCACCATGGCATGTTAAAGGCAGGGTGTACTATGCAAGCCTCAGGAGCAATGGCATGACCAATGGACGCGTAAACCCCCAATTCACCCTCGAAGATCAAGGCATCACTGGGCTGGGGACTGTCTATTATAACCTGCTGGAACCCACGCTCATCGAACAGGCTTTGGCACGCAAAGAAGGCGAGCTTGGTAAGGGCGGCGCCTTCTTGGTCTCCACTGGCAAATTCACGGGCCGATCTCCAAAAGACAAACATGTGGTCAAAACTGCCTCTGTGGCTGATAGCATTTGGTGGGAAAACAATGCCGAAATGTCAGAGGCGGGTTTTGAGGCCCTCTTTGAGGATATGATCGCTCATATGCAGGGGCGCGATTATTTTGTACAAGACCTCTTTGGCGGCGCCGATCCCGCCAACCGCCTCGATGTGCGCATGGTGACAGAGCTGGCCTGGCATGGGCTGTTTATTCGCCATATGTTGCGCCGGCCTGATGCGGAGGAGCTGGAAGAATTTACAGCCGATTGGACTGTAATCAATTGCCCCTCCTTCCAAGCAAATCCTGAGCGCCACAATTGCCGCTCTGAAACGGTTATCGCGATGAATTTCGACCGCCGGATCATCCTGATTGGCGGCACGGAATACGCGGGCGAAAACAAAAAATCTGTCTTCTCACTGCTCAATTACTTATTGCCTGAAAAAGGCATAATGCCGATGCATTGCTCGGCCAATCATGCCCCTGGAAACCCCGTGGATACGGCAGTTTTCTTTGGATTGTCGGGCACGGGTAAAACCACACTTTCAGCGGATCCCTCCCGCGTATTGATTGGCGATGATGAGCATGGCTGGTCTGATCGCGGCACCTTCAATTTTGAAGGGGGATGCTATGCCAAAACCATCAACCTCAGCGCAGAGGCCGAACCAGAAATCTTCGCCACCACCTCGAAATTCGGCACGGTCATTGAGAATATGGTCTATGATCCCGANACCAAAGAGCTGGATTTCGATGATGACAGCCTNACGGCCAATATGCGCTGCGCTTANCCTTTGGAATACATNTCAAACGCTTCACCAACGGCGCTTGGCGGGCATCCGAAGAATATCATCATGCTGACCTGTGACAGCTTTGGCGTTTTGCCACCNATTGCGCGGTTGACGCCGGCCCAGGCCATGTATCACTTTTTGTCGGGCTTCACCGCCAAAGTGGCCGGGACAGAGCGCGGGGTGACAGAACCGCAGCCGACCTTCTCAACCTGCTTCGGCGCCCCCTTCATGCCGCGCCGTCCTGAGGTTTATGGCAACCTCCTGCGCGAGAAGATCGCCAAACATGGCGCAACCTGCTGGTTGGTGAATACCGGTTGGACAGGTGGCGCATATGGAAAAGGCAGCCGTATGCCGATCCGCGCCACCCGCTCGTTGCTCAGCGCCGCGCTCGATGGCACGCTGGCCAATGGCACATTTCGCACTGATCCAAATTTTGGCTTTGAAGTGCCAACCTCAGTGCCAGGCGTGGCAGATCTCTTGCTCGAGCCCAGACGGACATGGGAAGACAAAGACGCCTATGACGCACAGGCCGAAAAGCTTGTCGCGATGTTCAGCGAAAACTTCCAGCAGTATCTTCCCTATATTGACGAAGACGTGCGTGCGATTGCCTTGGGCGGTTAAATTCGACCATTTCGCTGCGGGCGTTTCGCTGCGGGAGTGCCGATCACATCACCCCGCGGCGGATCAAATTCAGGCCCGCCAAGATTAAAACGCTCAAGGTCGCGATGCGAAACATATTTTGGTTGATACGATCCTGGATTTGAAAGCCGATCCATATGCCAAAACAGGCCGGAACAATCGCAAAGCCGCCGAGGCTCAATGCCTGCGGTGTTGCGATACCAGAACCGAGGTGACCAAATAAAAGTAGCACGGCCCCAAGGCCATAAATCACACCCTGCGCCCGCATCTGTGCCTGCTTTTCCAGCTGATGGGTGGATAGATACATCACCGTTGGCGGGCCCCAAACTCCAGAAATCCCACCGCCAATGCCAGCAATCACCGCACAGGCAAAGGACAGGCTCGCCCCGCTGCGCCCCTGGGGCTTCCAGCCGCTCAGCATCAAACTGGCAAATCCCACAACCAAAACCCCAAGGCAGAGAAAGAACACATCCTGTGACAAAAGCGGGACAAGCTGGGTGGTCGCCAACAGCACCCCGTAACCCAGACCCAAAAACCACCGATGATCGTAGAGCGACTTGAGCGCCGCAGAAAACCCCTGTCGGCCCGCCTGCCAACCATTGGTGACAAGTGTGGGCAGAATCAAAATGCCCAAGGCCAAATCTGGAGCGACGAAAATGGTCATGCCGGTGATAAAGATCATCGGCATGGCAAATCCAACAATGCCCTTCACCATCCCGGCAATCACGGCTGTGGCGGCAATCAAAAGAAGTAAGTCCAGCGTATACAGGCTCAATATATCGGTCATATGGGCAGCATAACGGCACTCATCGGGCGCCGCACTGCAATTCGACTGCGACATAATACTTCAAAATAGCATTTTCTTTTGAATGAAAGTTGTGCTGCGGTTGCAAACAACCTAGGTTTCCCTTTAAGCATTAACGCGCGATCGCAGAAATAGGATGTGAACATGACGGCTCCGGTAATTCTTCCAAATTTGCTCTCCCTCACCGCCGAGGCTCTGCCTGCGGCTCAAGCGGTCTGCGAGACTGCGCGCATGTGCCTGCGCGACATGGTCAGCGCTGATGGCCGGGTCCAAAACACGCTGATTGAAGAACATCAAACCGCAGCGCATGGCTTTGCGTGGCTGGCCACCTATGTGCAAAGTCTCGAGCAAATGCAAAGCTGGGCCGAGGCTTTGCAAGCGCAGCAAAAATTCGGTGAGACCGAACAGCTTATTCACCAAATCGCTTTTGGCGAATATCTTTGCCAATTGACCGGTGGCATTGCGATGAACCAGACCGAAGTCATTCGCCTGCAAGACATGGGCCTGACCGCTGAGGCGGCCGCTCCGCTGACAACCGGCGCTGCGGCCCAGCTGGCACGGGACGGCAATACACAGGCCGCGCGGTTGCGCCTGGTGGCCCTCATGCAGGAATTTGAAGCCAATACGATCCTCGGCGCCTCTGGCCTGGACGAAGAACTTGAGATGATCCGCGAACAGTTCCGCCGCTATGCCATCGAAAAGGTCGAGCCCTTCGCCCATGAATGGCACCTGAAAGATGAGCTGATCCCGATGGAGGTCATTGATGAGCTGGCCGAAATGGGCGTCTTTGGCCTGACCATCCCGGAGGAATATGGTGGGTTTGGCCTGTCAAAAGCCTCAATGTGCGTGGTCAGCGAAGAATTGTCTCGGGGCTATATCGGTGTTGGCTCGCTCGGCACGCGGAGCGAAATTGCCGCGGAATTGATTATCGCCGGCGGGACAGAAGCGCAGAAAGAAAAATGGTTGCCCGCATTGGCCAGTGGGGAAAAACTGCCCACAGCGGTGTTCACCGAGCCAAATACCGGATCCGATCTTGGCGCCCTGCGCACCCGCGCCGTCAAATCAGGAGACGATTGGAGCGTGACCGGCAATAAGACTTGGATCACCCATGCCACGCGCACCCATGTCATGACTTTGCTGGCCCGGACGGATCCAGACACCACAGATTACAAGGGCCTTTCCATGTTCCTGGCCGAAAAAACGCCCGGCACCGACGAAGTTCCTTTCCCAAGTGACGGCATGACCGGTGGTGAGATTGAGGTTCTGGGCTATCGCGGTATGAAGGAATATGAGCTGGCCTTTGATGGGTTTCAGGTGAAGGGGGAAAACCTTTTGGGCGGGCAAACCGGCAAAGGGTTTAAGCAGTTGATGGAAACCTTCGAAAGCGCCCGTATTCAGACAGCCGCGCGGGCGGTGGGGGTGGCCCAATCGGCGCTTGATCTGGCCTATCGTTACGCCATGGATCGCAAACAATTTGGCAAATCTCTAATCGCCTTTCCCCGCGTGGCCAATAAATTGGCAATGATGGCGGTGGAGCTGACGGTGGCGCGGCAATTGACCTATTTCAGTGCCTTCGAAAAAGATGAGGGTCGGCGCTGCGACATAGAGGCGGGCATGGCCAAACTTCTGGGGGCGCGTGTCGCCTGGGCGGCCGCAGATAACGCGCTGCAAATCCATGGCGGCAACGGGTTCGCATTGGAATATAAGATCAGCCGTGTGCTCTGCGATGCGCGCATCTTAAACATCTTCGAAGGCGCAGGGGAAATTCAAGCGCAGGTCATCGCGCGGCGGCTCTTAGGCTAAGCAAGCCTCCCCCACAGGAGATCTTGTAGAAAGATTATTGACCAAGGGCGCGATGCGTGGGACTAGTTTTTGAGGCTGCCAGAGTTCTGCGTGGCAAGATACGTCTGGAAAAGCTATGATCTTAAATGTTCTGACACTGCCCGCCGCGCGCGCAGCCCAAAGCTTGCCAAAACGCGGTGGTGATGTTTCCGGGCCTCGCAACCCTCTGCGCGGGTCCGCACGATGAGTTTCTTCAGCGAGCTGGTCTCGACGCTTTTTGAACGCCGCTATCAAAAATTCCTGTCGAAAGAGGCTGAGGGGCGCAGCACCACCGATCTGGCCCGTGCGCTTTTGGGCAGTATTGGCGAGGTCTCTGGCGTGGCCATGGCCCATACTGTTCTCGATCGTTATGAGACGATGAATGCAAATGAAAAATTGGCCTTTTTCGAGTTCATGACCCATGAGCTTGAAATTGATCCTGAAGAGGTGATCGAAAGCCTGAAAGCCTATAAAGCCGATCCCAACAAAGACAGCTATCGCAGCTTTGCCATCGCCAGCGAGCCAAAACGCCAAGAGCTGGCCCGGCGGCTCAATCAGGTGCCTGGTGCAACGGGGCAATTGGTGCAACTGCGCAAAGACCTCCTACAGGTCATCAAAGACCGGCCCGATTTGGGGCCCTTAGATGTGGATCTCAAGCACCTTTTCGCCTCCTGGTTTAACCGTGGTTTCTTGGTCCTACGCCCAATAAATTGGAGCAGCCCCGCCGATATTTTGGAAAAAATCATCGCCTATGAGGCCGTGCATGCCATCGACAGTTGGGATGATTTGCGCCGCAGACTTAAGCCTGAAGATCGGCGCTGCTTTGGATTTTTCCACCCATCCATGCCGAATGAACCGCTGATTTTTGTGGAGGTTGCGCTGACCAAAGGCATTCCCAATTCTATCCAAGACCTGCTGACAGATGAGCGCGAAGCCATAAGCGCCGGCGATGCAGATACGGCCGTTTTCTATTCCATCTCCAATTGCCAAGCGGGGTTGGCCGGCATTTCTTTTGGCAATTCCTTGATCAAACAAGTGGCCGCCGACTTGGCGCAGGATTTGCCGGGGCTGTCCACATTTGTCACCCTATCGCCGATCCCAAGCCTAAACCGCTGGTTGAAACAAGCGGATTTGCCCAAGGGCATCGAAACTCAAAGCGCCTCGCTTGCAGCCTATTATTTGCTGGAAGCCAAGACCGCCGATGGCAGCCCCTATGATCCCGTAGCACGGTTTCATCTGGGCAATGGTGCGCGCATTCACGCGGTGCACACCGGTGCGGACACCTCGGCCAATGGCTTGGCACAATCCAATGGAACCATGGTCAATTACCTTTACGATCTTGCAAAAATTTCCCATAATCACGAACAATTTGTTAAAGATAAAACGGTGGTGGCCTCGGCCCCCGTGCGCACGCTTTGCGCCTCAGTGAGGACCAAAATAACAGGGAAGTGACATGGCCAATCCACTTTATGACGCCTTATTCGGTCGACATTCGGGACAGGCGACTGTCTTTTTGCAGATGCAAGATGGCACGGTGCTCACCCATGGCCAATTTTTGCAGCAAGCGGCGCAATATGCCCATGTTTTAACCGGTTTTGGCCTGCACCCTGGTGACCGGGTGGCCGTACAGATTGAAAAATCTCCTCAATCCCTGGCCATCTATGCCGCCTGCGTACAAGCCGGCCTGATATTTTTGCCGCTGAACACAGCCTATACCGCCAGTGAGCTGTCCTATTTCCTGGAGGACAGCGGCGCGCGGGTGGTCATTTGTGACCCCAAATCTCAAGAAACCCTAGCCCCGATTGCCCAGGCCACTGGGGCGCAGCTGGAAACTATGGATGCCGCAGGAGAAGGCAGTTTTGCGCAAAAGGCGGCAGCGCAGCCTATGGAGTTTGCAACCGTTCCGCGTGAGGCGGAGGATTTGGCCGCCTTCCTCTACACGTCCGGCACGACAGGTCGATCAAAAGGCGCAATGCTGACGCAGAACAACCTTCTGTCCAATGCCGAGGTCCTAACCCGCCATTGGGCCTTCAGCGCCACGGATGCGCTCTTGCATGCTCTGCCGATTTTTCACACCCATGGGCTCTTTGTGGCGACCAATATTGCCCTATTGTCTGGCTGCAAAATCCTCTTTGTTCCAAAATTTGACCTCGAGGCGATCCTCGCTTTGATGCCGCAAGCAACCTGCATGATGGGCGTGCCGACCTTTTACACCAGATTGCTTGATGATCCGCGCTTCGACAGGGCGCTGTCCCAGCATATGCGGCTTTTCATCTCTGGCAGCGCGCCGCTTCTGGCGGAGACCCATAAGCTGTTTGAAGAGCGCAGCGGTCATCGCATCCTTGAGCGTTACGGCATGACAGAAACCAATATGAGCACCTCGAACCCCTATGAGGGCGAGCGCCGCGCGGGCACGGTCGGATTTCCGCTCCCAGGAATAGAGCTGAAAATCACCGACAGCACCACCGGCGAGACAGTGGCACAGGGCGACATCGGCGAGATCGAAGTGCGCGGCCCGAATGTGTTCAAAGGCTATTGGAATATGCCTGAAAAAACTGCCGAAGAGCTGCGCAAGGATGGGTTTTTCATCACTGGAGATCTGGGCATGATTGATGCCGATGGCTACGTCCAGATTGTCGGACGCAATAAAGGATCTGATTATTTCGGGCGGGTTCAATATCTATCCCAAAGAAATCGAGACGATTCTGGATGCGCAAGAGGGCGTGCTGGAAAGTGCCGTGATCGGTGTTCCCCACCCGGATTTTGGCGAAACCGTGCTGGCGCTCCTCGTGCCCGCAAAAGGCGTCACGCCCGATCTGGACGCGATACAAAGCCATATCTCCGAGAAGCTGGCCCGTTTCAAACTTCCCAAAAAACTAATCCTCTTGCCCCAGCTGCCGCGCAATACGATGGGCAAGGTGCAAAAAAATGCCCTGCGCGATCAGTTCCGCGATTTATTCACCAAATCTTAACCCGCGCCTACAAAAAGCGGTTCACCAGATTTTCCAAACGCTCTTGGCGGCCAGATTTTGGCTCTGGATTGATATCTTCGGCCACCACCCGCGCAGAGATTTGCTCCAAATCACTGTGCAAAAGCGCTTGACCCTCCGCACTGTCCCAGCCGGCATAGCGCTCTGTGCGCGCTGTCTCAAGCCGGCCGTCCTCGAGCATGGCCGCAGCCGCCTTTAGCCCCGCCGCGCAAATGTCCATCGCCCCCACATGGGCGAGAATTAAATCCTGTGGATCAAGAGATTGCCGCCGCAGCTTCGCATCAAAATTGGTGCCACCGGTGGTGAACCCGCCGGCCTTTAGCACCTCATAGTAAGCCAAAGCCGTTTCCGGCACATTGTTTGGAAATTGATCCGTATCCCAACCCGATTGATAGTCATTTCGGTTCATATCAATGGAGCCAAAAATTCCCAAAGCGCGCGCCAGAGCCAGCTCGTGCTCAAAGGAATGACCCGCTAAGATCGCATGTCCCTGCTCAATATTGACTTTAACTTCCTCCTCCAGACCGAAGTCCTTAAGGAACCCATAGACCGTGGCGACATCATAATCATATTGGTGCTTTGTCGGCTCTTGAGGCTTGGGCTCGATCAAAATAGCGCCTTTAAAGCCGATTTTATGTTTATACTCGACCGCCATCTGAAGCATACGCCCAGCCTGTGCGCGCTCNCGTGCCAAATCCGTGTTCAGCAAGGTCTCATAGCCCTCGCGCCCCCCCCAAAGTACATAGTTTTCACCGCCGAGCTTTNCGGTNGCATCCATGCAGCTCTTAATTGTNGCAGCGCTAAAGGCAAAAACATCAGGATCCGGGTTTGTCGCCGCCCCCGACATAAAGCGCCGATGAGAAAACAAATTTGCAGTGCCCCAAAGCAAGCGGGTTTGTGAGGCCTCCATTTTTAGGGCAAAATAATCCACCATCTCTTCGAGATTGCGGGTATTTTCAGCAAAATTCTGCCCCTCTGGGCGCATATCGGCATCATGAAAGCAAAAATAGGGTACGCCAAGAATATCAAACATCTCAAAGGCCACATCGGCCTTGAGCTTGGCCAAAGCCATCTGTGAGCCGAACCAAGGGCGCTCAAAGGTGCGTCCTCCAAAAGGATCGCCGCCCTCCCAAGCGAAGGAATGCCAATAGGCCACGGCGAAGCGCAAATGCTCTTTGAGGCTTTTGCCCATCACCCTTTCATCTGGATTGTAATGACGAAAGGCGAACTCATTGTCCGTTTGCGGCCCTTCATATTGAATTTGGGGAAGTCCTTGGAAGAAATCAGTCATCGAACACCTTTTTTAGACAGGTTAATACCCATGATAGGGCAAGAGTGGCACATCTTGAGATGGGCGCAAAGGCCCCAATGCTTAGCCAGCCGCAGATCCGCCAAGCCCTTTCAGGGCCTGATAGGCCGCGCGATAGGCGCTGAGACCTGCCATGAACTCATCGGTGAGCCCTGGGGCGGGATCAATCACCCGCGCGATTTTTGGCGCATAGGCCACATCGCTCACTTTGGCACCTGCGGCCATCATAGCCAGCCGCGCCGCGCCAAAGGCACCGCCAAAATCTCCTGAGACCGGCAACTCGATGGGCAGCCCCAAGATGGTCGCAATCGCCTGCACCCAATAGTCAGATTTCGAGCCACCACCCACGGCGAGCAAGCGCTCAATCTTTGTTCCAGTCGAGGTCAGCGCATCAAAGCTGTCGCGCACCGCATAAGTCACCCCTTCCATCACCGCCCGCGTCATGGCGACATGATCCGTGCTGTGATCAAGGTTTAGGAAACTGGCGCGGATCACCGCATCATTATGCGGCGTGCGCTCCCCGCCCAGATAGGGCAGAAATAGCGTTGCGGAGGGCGCTTGCAGCGGCCCAAGCCCGGAGGTCATATCCTCTGGCGCCGTGCCCAGCACGCGGCCAAACCAACTCAAAGCATCAGAGGCCGCCAAAATTACCCCCATTTGGTGCCAGGTCTGCGGCACAGCATGGCAAAAACTATGTACCGCACTGGCCGGATCGGGCTGATAGGCGTCACTGGCCGCGAATAAGACGCCCGAGGTGCCCAGGCTGACAAAGGCCTCACCACTGCGCACCACGCCCACACCGATTGCGCTGGCCGCATTGTCCCCACCGCCGCCAGCAATGACCACATCGGCCCGCATGCCCCAGCGCGCCGCGAGATCCCGGCGCAGCATGCCGGAGGGCTCGGAGCCCTCTACAAGATCCGGCATATGTGCCCGCTGCAACCCTGTCGCCTCAAGCAGCTCATCGGACCAAGCCCGCGCGCCCACATCCAGCCAAGAGGTGCCAGCCGCATCAGACATCTCTGCCACATGCGCAGCGGACAACCAAAGCCGCAGATAATCTTTTGGCAAAAGAACCTTGGCCACTTTGGCAAAAACCTCAGGTTCCCACCGCCGCACCCAGGCCAGCTTTGGAGCGGTAAAGCCCGGGAAGACGATATTGCCGGTCAGCTTGCGAAAGATTGGATTGCGATCCATCACGTCAGCCTCAGCCGCAGCGCGGGTGTCGTTCCACAAAATACAGGGGCGCACCACCCGATCTTGGTCATCCAGCAGCGTCGCCCCATGCATGTGACCGGAAAGACCAATGGCGCGCACGGCGCTCAAATCGGCCTGCGCGGCCAAGGACGACAGAACCGCCTCTGCGGCCTCAAGCCAGTCTTGCGGCGCTTGCTCTGACCAGCCCGCCTTGGGCCGGGTGACCTGTAAGGGCGCAGTGGCTTCGGCACAAATAGTTTGGGCATCGTCAATGACGATGCCCTTTAAACCTGAAGTCCCAAGATCTAAACCAATATACATTCGCTAACCGGACTCTTTCGGATTTTTACCAAGAATGATCATCGACAGAATATCATCTTCGGTCACATCTGCAACACGCTCCGTGCCAACCAGCTGCCCATTCTTCATCACGCTGGCCCGGTCGCAGAGCTTCATGACGTTGTGAATGTCATGCTCGATTAGAAAGATTCCCAAGCCTTGCTTTTTCAGTTCTTGAATAAGCTCCGCCACCATTTCACTTTCTTGCGGGCCAAGCGCCGCCGTGGGCTCGTCCATAATCAGGATTTTGGCATCAAAATAAACCGCTCTCGCAATGGCAACAGATTGACGCTGACCGCCAGACAGGGCGGACACGGGCTCGGCGAATTTGGTGAAATTCGGATTAAGACGGCCCATGATTTTGCGCGTCTCAGCTTCCATCTTGCTGTCGTCCAAAAACCCACCCGGACCAACAATTTCACGCCCCAAAAACAGATTGGACGCCGCATCAAGGTTATCGGCCAAGGCCAGTGTTTGATAGATGGTTTCAATATTGTGCCCACGCGCATCACGGGGGTTATTGATCACCACTTTCTCGCCATTGATATAGACATCGCCAGAGTCGGCCTTATAGGCGCCAGAGAGGCATTTGATCAAAGTTGATTTGCCGGCGCCATTATGGCCCAAAAGCCCCACGACTTCACCCGGATAGAGATCAACACTGACCCGATCCACCGCTTTGATGCCGCCGAATGCGATCGAGATATCCTTCAACTCGACCAAAGGAGTGCCTGAATTGCTCATGATCTGTCTCCTCACTTCACGCGTTTATTGTAGAGAATATCGAGATAGACAGCGAGCACGAGAACCATACCCACGACGATCCGTTGAATGGCGCTGTCAAATCCGATGAGCACCATGCCCGATTGCAAGCTTTGCATCACCAAAGCCCCCAAAATCGCACCGTAAATTTTACCAACCCCGCCAGCCAGTGAGGTGCCGCCAATCACTGCGGCGGCAATCACATAAAGCTCGTCAAGCGTGCCCAATGCATTGGTTGCGGAATTGAGACGGGCCGAGGCGATGATTGCTGCAATGGCGGTCAATGTGCCCATCAAGGCGAACACCTTGAGCGTCACCCAACGGGTATCGATCCCCGCCAAAGCGGCGGCCTCCGGGTTGCCCCCGATGGCAAAAACATAGCGACCAAACCGCGTGCGTGTGACCAAAATAGTCATGGCAATGCCGACTGCAACCAGGATCAAAACTGGAATAGCAAAGCCGTGAGAGATGAAGGTGCCTTCTAGGTCTTGCCCAATCTTGGCGCCATATTGGCGTACGATGCCCTTGGGCCAGGGGTATGAATTAACCAGCATCACAGCACCGATGATGGTCGCCCATCCAACAAGGGCTAAGAAGGCTTCGGCCCAGAGGGGGCGCAGGCGGAAATTGTGCAGCACGCGCGCCTTGCGGCCCGAGTAAATGATATAGGCCACGCCGATACAGGCCAATATCCCAACAATCCAACTGCCCATCGCACCAACAGCGCCATAGGGACCACCGCCCAGAAGCGCAAACTTGCTGTCCACGGGCGAGATCGTCCGGCCACCGGCCGATAAAAACGCCATGCCGCGCCAGACCATCAAACCGCCCAGGGTCACAATAAAAGCAGGAATTTCGCGATAGGCGATCAGCCACCCATGCAGAGCCCCAATCAATGTGCCAACGATCAGGCCACAAATCACGGCGAGAACCCAGATTGACCAATGACCAAGCCCGACAAAATGCGGCAGCACCTCCACCTGCAACAGCCCCATGGACATTGCAATCACCCCAATCATCGATCCCACCGAGAGGTCAATGTTGCGCGTGACAATCACCAGCACCATGCCGGTTGCCATGATCCCAATGGAAGAGGTTTGAACCGATAGATTCCAAAGGTTGCGCGGCGTCAAAAAAGCTCCGAAATTATTGAAGATCACACCATAAAGGTGAAATCCTCCCCAAATCAGTGCCAACGCGCCCAGCATGCCCAGCAGGCGGGTATCTATCTCAGTGTC
>JGI26084J50262_1001375_pt1 | contig 13581 bp, 16 predicted proteins | sample SaaInl6LU_22_DNA_FD_50262 | JGI IMG/M metagenome (IMG submission 50262) | reverse complement strand
AGACTTGGAGATGGCTCTTTAGATCTTGGCTTTTCTGGATTTGATTTATTAAAAGAAAGTGAAGTAAATATTCAAAAAAAGATAAGTGTTGTTAAGAATTATGGATTTGGTAAAGCAACATTGGTTGTTGCTATCCCAGACCCTTGGATTGATGTTCAAACAGTTGCTGATTTAGAAGAAATTGCTTTTGAATTTAAAGATAAAAAGAAAAAAAGATTAAGAGTGGCAACGAAATATCCTAATTTAACAAGAGAGTTTTTGTTTTCAAAAGGAGTTACTCAATTTAAGTTAGTTAGTAGTTTAGGTGCAACTGAAGCATATCCTTTTACAGGGTCATCTGAAATTATAACCGATATTACTTCATCTGGTGAAACTCTGAGAGCGAATAATCTTAGAATTCTTAAAGATGGCGAAATTTTAAAGTCAGAAGCCTGCATGATGGCTTCAAAATCTTCTTTAAAAAATAGTCTAGTTAAAAAATTAGTTAAGCTACTTTCTAAGTAGAGTATCCTTAACGTAAATTAAAATAATCTTAATAATATCAAGGTTTCTAAGTACTGCATAAGCCGTAACTATAGTTCCTGTAATAAGTAGTATTTTTAATACTAAGATTAATTCCATAGAGACAGTTTTAAATAATTACATATATAAATCAAATTTTTACTATAAAATATCTCATAGAATCATGGACATAATTTTATTAACAGTTTTAGTCTTATTACTAGGAGTTGCTTTAGCAATCCTTTATCTGAACTTAAGATCTAAGCCAAAAGATGAGAGCGAAAATAAAGAAGCTGAAGAGATGGCCAATTTAAAGACAGAAATTACTTCATTAAAAGATACCTTAAATACTACTATTAATACTTCACTTGGTTCAATGTCGACTTCATTTACCGCTCTATCAACTGGGGTGACTAAAGATATGACAGAAGCTTTAACAAAAGTTGATGAAAAAGTAGGAAACTTCAACAGTCAGGTCGAATTATTAAATAAAAGCCAAGAAGGTATAACAAAAATTTTAGCTGGAGTTAAAAAATATGGAACTCTTGCGGAGTTTTCATTAGATGCACTGATTAAAGACTTATTACCTGCTTCTCAATTCATGACTAACGTTAAGATGAAAGAGGACACAAGTGAAAATGTTGAATTTGCAATTAAGCTTCAGGGTGATGTTTTAGTACCAGTAGATTCTCACTTTCCAGTAGAAAAATTTAAAGCTATTACCGATGGTTATGACGCGGATGATAAAAGAGCTGTTGCAGATGCAAGAGCAAAATTAGCGACTGCATTTAAAGCTAAAGCTAAAAGTGTTAATGAAAAATATATTGTTCCACCAAAGACAACAGATTTTGCAATAGTTTATGCACCGACTGAAAGTTTATATAAAGAGCTAACTGAATACCAAGATCCAACTACTAAAGAGTTATTAACTCAAGAATTAATGAAAAAACATAAAGTTGTAATCTGTGGTCCAAATACTCTTTCTGCTTATTTACAATCATTACACATGGGCTTTCAATCTCTAAAAGTTCAAAAGGGCGCAACTGAAATTTACGATCATCTAAAAACAATTAGCTCAAGATTTGGAAAACACTTTGATAATATAATTGCTCTTAGAAAAAAATTAGAAGAAGCAATGATTGTTGTTGATAAGTTTGGAACAGATGCAAGATCGATCAGCAGAAGCCTAGAAAATATTAAAGATCCCGAACAAGTTGATAAAGCTGTTCAAACAGAAAATGTAGAAAAATTTGTTGACCATTCAAAACAAGCCAAAAATTAATTTCATTTTTCCTTCAATACCCCTTATAACAAACTATATGCAGTGGAATAATAAATTTACTTATCCAAAATCTATGAGATCAATGGTTAGTGGCTCAAGAATGTATGCTGTAAATCAAGAAAAACTTCCATCAGTAACTTCCATATTACAAGCAACACAAAGTGAAGAAAAAAAAGCATCTCTTGCAAATTGGAAAGCAAGAGTGGGCGCTGCTGAAGCTAATAGAATTAAAAATGATGCTTCAAGTAGAGGAACATCGATGCATTCTCATTTAGAAAAATATTTATTAGGTCAATTAAATTTAGAGCTATTAGAAGAAGAGGCTAGTAAATCCAAAAAAATGGCAGATGAAATTATTGAACAAGGTATAAAAGGAAAATTGTCAGAAATTTATGGTACTGAAGCAACATTATATTATCCAGGAAAATATGCGGGTACATGTGATGCTTGTGGAGTGTACGAGGGACAAGAAACTATCATTGATTTTAAACAGTCCAACAAACCGAAAAAAGAAGAGTGGATTGAGGACTATTACCTTCAATTAGGGGCTTATTCATTAGCTCATAACGTTGTTCATAACTCAAATATCACTCAAGGAATTGTCCTGCTATGTACGGTTGATAATTTATTCCAAGATTTTAGAATTCAAGGTGTTAAACTAGAAGAATATCAAAATAAGTTTTTAGAAAAAGTCGAACAATACTATCACCAAAGGAATATGAACTAATATGAACCTTGCAATATGGGATATCGAATCTAGTAGCGCTAATACTTCATGGGGAAGCATTATTGAAGTAGGTGGCATTTTAGTTGACCCAAATTTTAAAGAATTAGATCGTTTTAATTTTAGATGTAGATTGCCAGAAGGAGAAGTTCCTCAAGCAATGGCTTTAATAGTTAACAAAACTAGCGTTGATTTATTAACCAAAGGAAATTTAAGTCACTACCAAATGTTATCTCAGTTAGAAGCAACATTTAAAAAATGGAGCCCAGCAATGTTTATGGGTTGGTCAAATATTGGCTTTGATGATGAAATGATAAGAAATGAATTCTTTAGAGGAATTAGATATCCTTATATCACTAACGCAACTCCTAACAAAAGACATGATGGTTTAAACATTGCAAGAGGCGCTCATGCAGTAGATGAAAGTGTTGTAAAAACTGAAATAAATGCAAAAGGGAATGCGGTCATGAAACTAGAATCGTTAGCTAGAATGAATGGTTTTGAATCAAGTGGTGCTCACTCAGCTTTATTTGATGCAGAACTAACCGTTAAGGTTTTAGGATTAATTAAAAAAAATCAGCCTCAAACTTGGGATACATTTTTAAGAACAGCAAACAAGAGCGATACAGAAACAATATTTAAAACAGAAAAAATGTTTACATTAGCTGAATATCATTTTGGTAAAAATTATAGATTTGTAGTTGCACCACTTCACCCAAAACATTGTATTCACCCAATCTATCAATGGGGCCAAGCTTTTGATCTTAAAATTGATCCTATTCCATTATTTGATATGTCAATTTCTGAACTTAAAAGTGCTATTAAAAAATTAAAGTTTTTAAGAACTATACGATCAAATAAAGCTCCTATAATTTTAGACGCAAGTTATGGACTACAAGTTGAACCATATAGTAATCTTGATCCTGATCTAATTAAAGAGCGTGCAAAATTAGTAAACAGTAATGAGAGATTTTCTCAAAATGTTTTAACCGCATTACGAGAAACAGCTGAAGAAAAAGCACAATTCGATTCACAAGTTGATTTACTGGCAGAAGAGACAATTTATAAAAAATTTACTCCTCAAAAAGACACAGCTTTATTTCCAAAATGGCATGCAGCTTCTTGGAAAGATAAATTAATATTATTAGATAAATTTGAAGACGAGAGAATGGTAAGCTTTGGAAAAAAGATAATATATCAAGAATCACCTGAGACACTTCCTCCTGATATGTTTAAGACCATTAAACGTGGAATAGCCGAAAGAATATTAAGTGATGAAAAAGAAAAATGGTGGACATGCAAAGAATTTTATTTTGAGTGTGATAATTTAAGAGATAGATATACCAACGAAAAAGATGAGAAAAAGCTGAAGTTTCTAGACGAAATTAATGAGTTCGTAGAAGGTATTCAAAAAAAATACGAACAAGCATAATAAGTCTCTGTTAATTAACTAAAAAAATCCTTTTTTACATATTGAATAAATCTAATAAGAATTTATATATGAAATATGCTTATTGATTTTAAAGACGAAGAATTTGAAACAAAAATTAAGAATGAAGATATCTCTGTAGTTCAATTTTCTGCAGAATGGTGTGCTCCGTGCAAGAGCCTTAAACCCATCATGGATAAGTTTTCAGATAGCTACAAAGATAAAGCAAACTTTTATTATGCTGACATAGAAAATGGTGGAATTAACACAGGTTCAGCTGCTGGTGTAAGAGGTGTACCAACTGTTATTGTTTACAAAAAAGGTGTTGAAGTAGACAGAAAAGTTGGTGGAGTTGCTGAGAGTCAAATGAAAGAATTTCTAGATAAGAATATCTAGTTTAAGTTTAAAACTTCTCCCGCAAGATACAAAGACCCTGTAATTAAAATAATATCATTTTCTTGAAGATCAATTGAGCTAATTGCTTCCTCAATAGAATTTTTATAATTAATATTTTCAAAATTTTTAATTTTCCCTTTAAGTTCACTTCCCTTAATAGCATTGGGTTGATTTGGAATGTCAATTGTTGTTAATGATTTAATATCTTTAAAGTAACTCATATATTCATTGTGGTCTTTGTTGGCCATCATTCCTAAAATAATATGTTTGTTACAATTTAGACTTTGAAGATATTCATTTAATACCTTTGCGCCAAGTGGGTTATGAGATCCATCAACAAATAATAAATTATTACTAGTTAAATCTTTTAATTTTCCAGATTTTAACTCTTGTAGTCGTGCAATACTTTCTATTTTAGTAATACCACTCTTAATATGTTCATCAGTTATTTTATAGTCTGTTAATTGTCTAACAGTTGCAATTGCCGTAGAGACATTTTCTAATTGAAATTCTCCAGGCAAATTAGGTTTTGGAAGTTTAAGAGCACCAAATTCATCCTCAAAATAAAAAAAATCATTTTCTTTTAATGTAAAATTATAATTTTTATTAAAGATTATTTTTTTAGAAGTATTGTCTTTAATTGTATTTTCAATACTTTTGCTTATTTCATTTGAACTTTGTTTTGCAACTACGATTTTAGAGTTTAACAAAGTGGATGTTTTCTCAAATATTATTTTTTCAACTGTTTGCTCTTCTTTTGGAAGCCAGTCTAAGTGATCCAGACCAATAGCTGTTACAATACTAGCTAAGTTTTTTTTTAAAATATTGGTTGCATCAAATCTATGAAATAGACCTGACTCAATTAAGTTAATGTTTTCAGGGTATTTCTTTGCATAATGAAAATAAGCAACCGTTAAAATTTCAAAGAAAGTGATTTGTGTTTGATTGTTAGCTTCTTCTATTTCAGAAAAAAGATTGGCTAATTCATCATCTGTTAGAGGCTTATTGTTAAAGACAAATCTCTCATTAATTTTTTGAATGTGAGGACTGGTATAAATATTACATTTATAATCAGCCTCTTTTAAAATTGCATAAAGTGCCTGGATAGTTGAAAATTTTCCGTTCGTGCCAACAATAGAAATACAACTGAATTTGATCTTGAGGATTGCCTAATTTTTCTAAAAGATTTTTAGTTCGATCTAGACTTAGATCAATCTCTTTAGGATGCAGCTTTTGTAAGCGCTCTACTATCTTCTGAAGTTTCATTTTCTGATGAATTTATAGCAGAATTTTTCTTTAACAATATTGATAATAATGATCCAATTTTTTCTCTTANGTCTTTTCTCTCTACAATTAAATCTACAAAGCCAGTTTTTTCTACATACTCACTTNTTTGAAAGCCTTCTGGTAACTCTTCTCTTACAGTGCCTTGAATTACTCTTGCTCCTGCAAAAGCTATAAGAGCTCCTGGTTCTGCTAAGTGTAGATCACCTAACATTGCATATGACGCTGTAATACCACCAGCAGTTGGATCAGTTAGAACAACAATATAGGGTAAATTATTTTTCTTTAGTTCGTTAATTGCAAGTGTCGTCCTTGTCATTTGACTTAAAGATATAAGACTTTCCATCATTCTCATTCCGCCACCAGAAGTAAACACTACAAAAGGTTGTTCATTTTCTATTGCATGTTGAATTCCGTATAAAAAAGCTTCACCTTCTGCAGCACCAATTGAGCCACCTACAAAATCAAAATCAGATGCAATCGCTGTGATTTTTAAATTTAGAATATTAGTATTAACAACCATCATTCCACAATCCATGCCAGTTTTTTTTCTAGCAGCTTTTAATCTATCTTTATAAGGTTTTGCATCATTCCAATTTAAAGGGTCATCTTGAGGAATTGGAGTTTTTAAAACTTCATAATTATTTTTGCCAAATATAATGTCAAATCTCTGACGTGGGCTTATTCTGTGGTGTTTGTTACAAGATGGGCAAACCCATAAGTTTTCTTCTAAATCTTTTTTTAAGATTGGCCCCTTACAACATGAGGTCCAGTCACTATTAGCTATCTCTGTTTTGGTTGCACGTGCTTTAATGATGGTTTTAATCTTTTCACCAAATCTTAAAGTTTTTTTAATCCAATTCATGCTATTTTTTTTCTTAACTTTAACACAATATTAGTTACATTTGTGACAGGATTTTGGCGTTTTTTAATAGAATTTGATATTTCTTTACATAAAGCACTGCCAACCACTAATCCATCAGCCTTTCTTAAAGATGCTATGGTTTTTTCAGTGATCCCAAAGCCTATTACAATATTCTTATTCTTGTTAAGTTTTTTAATTTTACTGTAACGCTCTAAAATTTTTTTAGGCGAAACCTTTAGCTTGCCACCAGTTGTTGAGAGCATACTGATATAATAGACCATATCATGTGAGTCTCTTATAATTTTTTTCATTCTGTCTAGAGACGTAGTAGGAGATACTAATTGAATAAAACTAATATCTTTTTTCTTACATTTTTTTGCAAATTCTTTATTTTCTGGATAAGGAAGGTCAACAACAATTAATCCATCTACTCCTACTTTTTTACAAATATTTATAAAGTTATTATCTCCATATTGATAAATCATATTATAATAACCCATCAATATTACGGGTTTTGATTGTTTTGATTTTTTAAAATTTTTAACTATTGAAAAAACATCTTTAATTTTGATACCATTTTTTAAAGCTCTATAAGCGCTTGATTGAATCTGTCCACCATCTGCAATTGGAGTGTTATGAGGAAATCCTATTTCGCAAATGTCAGCATATTTTGCAATTGATTTTAATATCTCAAGAGACTTCTTTTTAGTACTATCTCCAGCTACCGTGTAAGTTAGTAATGCAGGTCTCTTTTCAGTTTTTACTTTTTTAAATGCTAAGTTGATTAATGACATCTTAGTTAATTTTTCCCAATCTTTCTTTTAAAATATCACGATCCTTTTTGGCATCACCACAAGAATTAACAATAATGATAGTATCTTTGTTTAATTTTGGAGCAATTTTTATAGCTTCAGCAAAAGCATGACTAGGTTCAAGACTTGGGTTTATTTTTTCAAGTTTTGTAACTAGTTTGTATGCATTTAAAGCNGCCTCATCAGTTGCAGATNTATATCTTGCTCTTTTAGTATCTTTTAAGAAGCAGTGAATAGGGGATACCCCAGGATAATCTAATCCAGCAGAAATAGAAGCGGTATCGTTAATTTGTCCTTCACTATTTTGACAAACATAAGCTGCAGCTCCATGTAATATTCCAAGTTTAGCTCCATTAGTTAGAGGTGCTGCATGTAGTTTTGAACTTTTTGGTCCACCAGCTTCAACACCAATTAATTCAATCTGTTTTTTGTCATAATCAATAAACTCACTCCAAAACCCATAAGCTGAACTTCCACCTCCAACACAATTAATGAGTTTAATTTTTTTAGGCATCTTTTTAAATTCTGACTGAATTTGAACTTTCAATTCTCTTGAAATTTGAGCTGTACTCCAGCCACAAATTTTAACAAATATATTAGGGCCTACTGTTGATCCAACACACATATGGGTGTTATCGCAATTTGAAACCCAATAACGCATGCATTCACTGACAGCATCTACTAATGTTTGGCTTCCTGAATAAACGGGTACAACTTCTGCACCATTCTTTTTCATTGCATCTACATTAGGCTTTTGTCTTTTAATATCCTTTGCACCCATGAATATTTTGCATTTAAGGCCAAATTTTTTAGCAGCCATACTCAGCATCTTTCCAGCATAACCTGCACCCGTATCACCAACGACATATTTTTTCCCTGCCTTTTTAGCAATAAGGCAATGAACTGTTGCATTATAAATTTTATGAGCTCCTCCGTTCGCCTCTGACACCATTTTGGCATATATTTGAGCTCCACTTAAGTGATCTGATAGGTTTTGAAGTTTAATAAATGAAGTAGGAGAGCCTATATAATTCTTAAAATAATAGTCTCTTTCTTTAAGAAATTTTTTATCGTATCTAAGTTTTTCAAAAAGTTCAGTTAAATCTTCAATAGGCTTTTTTAAAGTTTCAGGTATAAAATTTCCACCAAATTTACCACCCCAAAATCCATTTTTGTTGTGCTGATCAATTAAAGGAATTTTTTTTTTAAGTTTCATTGTTAATTAATTTAATTTTATTTAAAAAAATATTTATTTTTGAAACATCTTTTAATCCAGATGTTTCTAGACCTCCAGAAATATCTATAATGTCTGCAATTTCTTTATAATTTTCAAGGTTATCTTCAATTTGAATATTCCCAGCAAGCATCAATTCTTTATTAATTTTAATATTTTTAATTAATTGATGATCAAAGGACATGCTTTTTTCATAACCTTTACTGTCGAATAATATTATATCTGCAAGCTCATTATATTCTAAATATTTAACTGTGTCATTTTGATCTTTTACAGTTATCGCAACAATAATTTTCTTATTATATTTTTCTTTAACTGATTTAACTTCAGTAGGTGTACAATCATAAAGTTGATAATAATCGAATGGTAAATCCTTTATTTTTTCTAATATATCTTCATTAGGTTTAACTAATACAGCAACATATTCTGATTTTTTTTTATCAACTTTTAATAGCTTTTTAAGCTTGTCGTGTTCAACAAATCTTTTTGATTTAGGCCAATTACAAATAAACCCTATCATCTTAGGTGGGGTAGGATGGGAAGTTAAAAATTCTAAAGTTTTAGAGTCGGAGATCCCACAAATCTTGCAGGGTTGGATCATTGATTTAAGTGATTAATTAATCTTTTAATGTTGTTTTTGATATTACCCTTTACTAATGACCTTCCCATTACAATACCAGAAACTTTATTTTTAAAAGCATCATTAGGAGTCATTACTCTAGATTGATCATTTGCATCATCTCCAGGTAGCCTTATTCCTGGCGTAATAATGAATAAATTTTTGTATTTTTTCCTAACTATTTTTGCTTCTTGTGCAGAACACACAATTCCAGCTGCACCCGACTTTTTTATAAGACCAGCTTGTTTTAATACTAATTGCTCTACGGTCTTGGTGTGACCAATTTCTTCAAGAGATTTTTTGTTAAGGCTTGTTAAAATTGTAACTCCTAATACTTTTAAATTTTTGTTAATTGATTTAGCTTTTTTTGTAATAGCTTTAAGCATTTCAAGGCCACCGCTTACATGAACTGTAATATATTTACATTTCTTTAAATCTTTTAAACTATCCATTGCAGATAAAGCAGTTTGTGGAATATCATTTATTTTTAAATCTAAGAAATAATCTCTCTTAAAATTTTGAAGAAAAGCTCTCCCACTTTTTGAATAAAAGAACTGTAAGCCAAATTTTGGAATTATTTGAAGTTTATTAGTTTTCGTATCGCTAATTATTTTTTTTATTTCTTTTAAGCTTGATGTATCACAAGCAACAAAGATATTTTTATTCATCATTGTTTAATTTTTTAAACATTTCCTTAGACATTTTAAAGTGAATTGTTTTTTTTTCAGGCGTATTCACTTTCTCTCCCGTTTTGGGATTTCTTGATATTCTTGCTTTTTGAATATTAGTAGAGAACATTCCAAAACCTCTTAATTCAACACGATCTCCTCGTTTAAGGGCCTGCTTTATTTCAGTAAGAATAATATCAGTAAACTTTTCTAAGTCTTTTTTTAAAAAATTTGGGTAGTTATTAGCGAGTTGTTTTAGAAGCTTTGATTTTACAATAGCCAATTTTTATTCGTCTTCTTTTTTCTTTTTCTCTAAATCATCAGATAATGATGAGAAAGGTAAGTTTTTACCACTTGCTTCAGAACCATAAGTATCTAGTGCAACTTTACGCTCAATTTCTTCTAAAAGTTTAATACTTAATGTTGCTTTTCTTTTATCTATATCTAACTCTTGAATAGCACAGTCAATTCTTTCTCCACCTGTAAATCTAGCAGGTCTTGCATCAGCAGCATTAATAGCTATTGCAGATTTTTTAATAATGAAGTCCATTTCACAGCCTTCAGGTCTTACAACAAGACCTTTGTTGTCAGTTGAAATAATCTTAACAGTGATAGTTTGTTTAACCTTTTTATCATTAAACCAATCAAAAGGGTCTGGTTGAGTTTGACGTAAGCCAACTCTAACTTTTTGTTCTGCTGCTTTTACTTCTAATACTTTAACTTTTAATTTATCGCCAATTTTATATTTAGCTAATTCTTCTTCACCATTATTTAGGTAAGTTAAATCATTACAATGCAAGAAAGCATCAATATCTAAGCCATCAACTTTTAAGAAAATAGAATATTCATTTTTACTTGCAACTTCACCCTCAACCTCAGATCCAATTGGGTAAGTTTTTTCAAATGTTTCAAAAGGGTTATCAGTTGTTAAACGGTGAGATATTGCCACTCTTCTTTTTTCTTTATCAATTTCAGTGATTACACAATCAATTTCATCTCCAACTTTAAACATTTTTTTTGCAGAAATATTTTTTTTAGTCCAACTTAATTCACTTGAGTGCAATAAAGTTGATAATCCTTTTTCAAGCTCACAAAAAGCTCCAAAGTCCATAAGCTTAACGACTTTTACTTTATAGATTTTGTTTAGTTCATAATTTGAAATGTTTTCAAAAGGGTCTGGTGTAAGCTGTTTTACTGAACAACCAACCTGAAGCTTTTCAAGATCAACACTGATTACTTTAAGGTCATGTTTCTCACCAATTGTAAAAACTTCATCAGGGTGATTAACTCTTGAATAAGAAATTTCTTGTAAGTGAACTAAAACATCAAGCTCACCATTAACACTAAAAAAACAACCAAATGAACTNTAGCCTTTTACTTCAGCACCTTTAATTATATCNCCAACTTTGAATTTTTCGACAATTTTAATTTTATCTTCTTTTTTAAATGAAGAGATTATTTCTCTTCTAGAAACACATGCGTTTCCTCTAACTTTATCTAATTTTATTAGAGCAAATTTTTGAGGCTCATTCATTAAATGACTAATGTCTTTTAATGGTTTATCTGAAATTTGAGATCCAGGTAAAAACATTAAAGAACCAGTATCGATGTGTTCAACTATGCATCCACCTTTAACACGTCCAGTAATTTTACCCATGATAGGTTCATTTTTTTCATACGCTTCAACAAGTTTGTCCCAACCTTGAATTTTTTGAGCTTTTGAAGCTGATACTAGTACTTCACCTTTTTTATCTTCTAACCTTTCAAGAAGAACAGAAATTTTTTCACCCACTTTTGCTTTATCAAGCATACCCATGCTTTTTAATTCATTAATATCAAGATAGGCTCTGATTTTAAACCAGGTACTTCAAGAAATACAAAGTTATCAGTAACTTTGTTTACTACACCAGTAATAATTTTTCCTTCTTCAAGATTTGCTGTTTTAGTAAACTGTGAATTTAGTAATTGTTCGAATTCTTTAGAGGCGGGGTTTGAAAGGTCTTTATAAATTTCCATTAAGCTTTTAGTTTCCTATCCATAATTTGTTTAATTTTTAAAAAGCATGATCTTTTAGTTAAATTCGTGGTATTAATCAAGACCGAATCTCGAGTTCTCATAAGAGGTGAAACTTTTCTATTATAGTCACTTTTGTCACGGTTTTTGATACTTTTTAGGACTTCATTAAAAGATATTTTCTTATTTAGTCCTTTTAACTCTTTATACCTTCTTAAAGCTCTNGTCTTAGTATTTGCTGTTATAAAAAATTTAAAATCAGCATCAGGAATTATCTTATAAGTTATGTCTCTTCCATCTAAACAAGATCCATTATACTTTTTGGGAGGATGATAAGCGCTTTTAATTTGAAATGCATGAACAAGTTTTCTTATTTTTTTATCTTTTGATATAATTGATGCCATTGTTCCAACTTCATCTGATAATAATTTTTTATTTTGCAAATCTTTCATAGTTAATTTGAGCATCTTTTTTTTTATTAAACTATGACTATACTTATTTGGTTGAGTAAGTTTAATATTTGCAATTAATCTATAAATTTTTCCTGTATCTAAATAAAATAAGTTAAAATGTTTAGAAATTAATTTTGCTTGAGTGCCGGCACCAGCAGCAGCAGGTGAGTCTATTGCGATTTTAATTTTTTTTTTAAGCTTCATAGTGATGAATGGTTTATATTTTTAATTATCTTCAAAAAAGATGGAAAGGAAGTGTTATAGAATCTTTATCGTAAATTTTCCATTTTCCACCAAAGGTTAAAGCAGCAATTGTGCTCATCATAAAAACTCTATGATCCTTTAGATAGTTTTTAACAGTTATTGGTTTTTTTATTTCTAAATCAGGTTGTCCATAAATCTTAATAGAATCGTTTGTTAAATCTGTTTTTATACCCATCATATTTAAAATTTTAGAACCCCAAATTAATCTTGGACTTTCTTTTTGGTTTAGTTCTGAAAGGTCTTTAAAATAAGAAATACCTTTTGCTTTTGCTGCAATTAAAAAAATAACCAAAAATTCATCAATGGCACTACTATTTAATTCTACTGGACAATTAATAGCTTTAAGTTTTTTTGAACTTTTTATTAAAATATCAGAAATTTTTTCTCCTCTATAATTTTTTTGGTTTTCAAGTGTTATTTTGGCTCCCATTTTTTTTAAGATTGTAATAACTCCCACTCTAGAAGGATTGATATTTACATTCTTAATTAAAAGTTTTGAATTATCAGCAAGCGTTGTTAGTACCATAAAAAAAGCACTTGAACTTATATCTCCTGGAATTTGATAATTGAAGGCATTAATTTTTTTTGGTTTTTTAATATCTATAAAATCAAACTTTTTAGTCTTTCTTACCTTGATTGGAATTTTTAAATATTTAAAAAGTAATTCTGTGTGATTTCTTGATTTCTTTGCTTTAATAGAAGTTGTTCCTGATGCATTTAGTGCTGCAAGCATTACGCTACTTTTGCATTGAGCTGAACCTTTGTTCTCAAAATATTTAATACCTTTTGCTGATTGTGTGCCAAGAATTGTTAAAGGCAGTTTATTCTTTATTTTATAAGAAAATTTAACCCCGAATTTTCTTAGAGGTGTGGTTACTCTTGAAAAATCTCTTTTAGATAAACTTTTGTCACCAATTATCTTTATTTTTTTTGTAGATTTAATTAAAAGACCTAGAATTAATCTACCAAGTGTTCCAGAATTTTTAGCATCTATTGTTAAATTTTTATTGTATTTAAAGCCATTAATCCCATTGCCTA
>JGI26084J50262_1001369_pt1 | contig 13639 bp, 10 predicted proteins | sample SaaInl6LU_22_DNA_FD_50262 | JGI IMG/M metagenome (IMG submission 50262) | reverse complement strand
CAATAAGAGGGTGGCGCTTGTGGGCCATGTGCACGCGAATCTGATGCGTCCTACCCGTTTCCAAATTCACTGCTAAATACGTGTGATGGCCAAAGCGTTCTTTTATGCGGTAGTGCGTGACCGCGCTTTTCCCATTGCGCGTAACGGCCATTTTTGTCCGCGCATGGGGGTGGCGCCCGATGGGCTCGTCCACCTTGCCTCCTCCCGAGAGCGTGCCCAAACAAATGGCCGCGTACTCGCGCTTCACCGATCGCTCAGCCAGTTGAGCAATCAACGATTGGTGTGCAAGCGATGAGCGTGCCACAAACATAATGCCCGACGTATCTTTGTCGAGGCGATGCACGATGCCACCGCGAGGGAGGCGATCGAGCTCTGGCGCATAGTTCAATAACGCATTGACCAAGGTACCTCGCGCATGACCGGCTGCCGGATGTACGACGATTCCCGCGGGTTTATTAATCACCAAAACATGGGAATCTTCGTAGACGATGTCTAACGGGATATCCTCCCCAGCCCATGACACTTCCGGTTCTTGCACCGCTTCTAAAGTAAGCACTTGGCTTACAGCCACCTTGTCTCGCGGCCGTATCACAGCGCCGTCCACTGTGATGGCACCCTCTTTTATCCATTGCTGTAGCTTGGAACGTGAAAAATCAGGAAACAACGACGCTGCGGCCTGATCTAAACGATTGCCATGAAGCGATACGGGTACCGTTGCAGTCAATTGAATGGCATTGTCGAGCTCTGAACTCACAGCTTATCTCTCTCATTATGTGAACCCAGTATTTTGAGCTCATAATAGGTACAAAATTCAGTTAGCCCAATGGGTGTCAGTCAGGTGGCTGTTGACGGTACACTAGGCACCTGTAAAGCCTAACACGATGGAAGAAACACCCTTGAAACAACTTGCATACATTTTACGACAGGCAGTGAAATTGCCCGCGGCAATGGCGCTGCTATTGCTGCTTTCCGGTTGCTCGTTCTTTGGCGATGACGACGAACTCGACGTCGGCGCAGAATCGGGCGAGCAGCAAATCTATTACGAGGCCCAGCGTTATCTTGATAACGGGAGCTTTGGCATGGGCATTCGAACACTGCAGCTGCTCGAAAGTCGCTATCCCTTCGGGCGCTATGCGGAACAAGCTCAGTTAGAACTGATTTATGCGCATTACGGAGCCTACGAATATGAAGCCGCCATTGAGGCCGCTAACCGCTTTATTCGTCTTCATCCGCAGCATCCCAATATTGACTATGCTTATTATATGAAAGGTCTTGCTGCCTTCGACATGGAGGGAGACTTTCTCTCATCGTTCATACCCACGGATGACACTAGGCGCGATATTGGCCACATCCAAGAAGCCTTTGCTGAGTTTGCGCAGCTGCTAGCAAGATTTCCCGACAGTGCCTATGCACCCGATGCGCGAGCGCGTATGGTCCACATGCGCAATATGATTGCGCGACATGAAATCCATGTAGCCAACTACTATTTTCGCCGCGGCGCATACATGGCGGCACTGAATCGCGGGCGTTGGGTCGTGGAGCATATGCAGCAAACCCCATCGGTTGCAGATGGACTGGCCATTATGGCCCAGGGCTACATTTTGTTAGGCATGAATGATCTTGCCTTAGACAGTATCTCGGTATTGCGAACGAACTATCCTGATCATCCATCCCTTAACGACGAGGGTGAATTCGAGAGTATTTATGATCTCAATGGGCTAAATCGTTCCTGGATTAATAAGCTATCGTTCGGGCTGTTCGATCCCCCCGAGCCTCCGCAGTTTGACTATCGACCCAAAAGCTAAGAGCTAGCGACCCAAGAGCTAAGACCGAGCGACCCAAAAGCTCACGCCCAATGCCGCGATTTCCGCGGCATTGTTGCTTTAAAACTTTATGTTAACGTGAACGCCAAGCCCATGTAATCGGATAACGGCGATCCCGACCAAAACCTCGCTGGGTAATCCGCACACCGACCGGCGCCTGCCGCCGCTTGTATTCATTCAAATCGATCAAACGAACCACCTTCGCGACATCGTCTTGATTGAAACCCTGCGCAACAATGTCGGCAGGACTTGCGTCACGCTCTACATACCACTCGATGATCGCATCAAGCACGTCATAAGGTGGCAGGCTGTCTTCGTCTTTCTGGTCAGGCGCTAATTCCGCTGAAGGTGGGCGAGTAATCACTCGCTCGGGAATACACTGGCTCACGGTATTGCGGTAGCGAGCTAAAGCAAATACCAACATTTTTGGGCAGTCTTTCAGCGCATCAAAACCGCCGGCCATGTCACCGTAAAGCGTAGAATAACCCACCGCCAATTCACTCTTATTGCCCGTTGTGAGCACCAATAAGTTCTTCTTATTGGAGATCGACATTAGCAACACGCCACGACAACGTGCCTGGAGATTCTCTTCAGTAATATTGGCGGGCAATCCTGAAAACTCATCGGCCAGTGATGCCATAAAGCCTTCATAGAGCGGCTCTATAGAAATCGATCGATACGCAATATTCAGTGCTCTCGCCTCTTCCTCTGCATCTTCGATCGACATAGACGCGGTATACCGGAAAGGCATCATTACCGCATGAACGCGCTCGGCGCCCAATGCGTCCACGGCTAGTGCGACCGTCACCGCTGAGTCAATGCCACCGCTCAAACCAAGCACCACACCCGGAAAACCATTTTTATTCACGTAGTCTCGTACGCCAACAACGAGCGCTTCCCAAATTGCAGCCAATTCATCGAGAGGCTCACTGTGAGGTCCATCGGTAATGACCACGCCGGCGGATGTGTCTATATCCAGCCACCAAGCGCCGTCCTCGAATTCCGGTGCAACCGCGGCAAGCTCTCCATCGGCGTTAACAGCAAACGATCCGCCATCAAATACCAGTTCATCTTGTCCGCCGACTTGATTGACATAAACGATGGGGAAGGCGTTAGACACCGCACGCTGGGACACTAAATCCCAGCGCTCGCGGCGCTTCCCTCGATGAAACGGTGAGGCGTTTAAATTGATCAATAACTCGGCGCCGGCGGCCTTCGCGCCAGCGGCAGGATCAGGATTCCAAATATCCTCACAAATGGTTAGCCCGACTGAAACTCCATCGATATCCAGCACACAGGGCTCGCTACCCGCAGTGAAGTAACGCTTCTCATCAAACACCTGGTAATTCGGCAAGAACTGCTTGAAGTACTCTGCAACCACTGCACCTTTGTGAATGACACCCGCGGCATTGTATAAGCCTTGCTCTGTTTTCTTGGGATAGCCGATGATCACCCACAAGTCCGCAGGCAATTCAGCGCACAAACGAGCGAGTATCGCGTCCGAGCGCTCGGCAACTGAGGGCCGTAGCAGTAAATCCTCGGGGGGGTACCCCGTGAGGGTCAGCTCAGGAAAAACAACAACAGCATCGGAGGCTCGCTCTGCCGCGTCACGGCATACCGTTAAGATCTGCTCAGCATTACCTTCCCAGTCTCCCACTAAGGTATTGATTTGGCCCATACACAGTTTCATTGAATTGCCCTGCTACTTAATCGCTCGCGCAGTTTAACGACCTTGGGAATGCCTGTAACCCACGTTGGGGATAAAATCACAGCACAAAGTGCTTGTTGCAGGCTTTTTATCGGCTGAAAAATCCATCCATCCATCATCCGCTGATATAGTCAAACTATGGATAACGAACTGACACCGCATACAGCCGAGTATCTTCTGGCAATCGATACTGCCAACAACAGTGTCGCCCCACGAAGTATTGCGCGACTATTTGCGATCTACAACGGCTACCGTGCGCTGGTTGCCTTCGGTGTGCTGGCATTAATCATCATCCCCAGTACTCAGCAACTGATCGAAGGATACAATCGGAGTGTTTTCGTTGCAGGCTGCTGCGTGCTGCTACTTAGTGCTGTCGCACTGACCGGCCGCTGGGGTAACCTTTTGCAGCAGTCTGACTCGGGCATTCTTGCCCTGATGCTTTTCGACATTACTGGCACTGCACTCATTTCTAGCGGCAGTGGCGGCTTCCTCAGCGCATTCTCTGCTCTTTACCTCATCACCGTAGCAGCCGCCGCGGTCATGCTCAAAACGCGCACTCTCGCCACCTTAGTTGCCGCCTTGGCAGTACTGGCCATACTGCTAGATAGCTTCTGGATAGTGAGTATAGGGCTCGCTGATATCAGCACGTTGCTCCCAGCAGGCATTCTAGGGAGTTTGTTATTCACAGTATCATTACTCGCTCAATTAATGACCTCTCGGCTTGCTCAAGCAGAGGCTCAGGTAGACGAGGCCGAATCACAAGTTGCAGGACTTCAAAAACTTAACGAGCGAATTATTGTCCACATGGACACCGGAATTCTTATCGCAAGCGAGGCAAATACACTCCGTCCGATCAATGCTGCAGCTCGACGGTTCTTGAACCTCAGTGATCACGATGAGCACCCTATCGGCATTATCAGCCCGGAGCTTGCGAACCAATATCAGGAATGGCTAGAAAGTGGCCGACATCGTACCGAACCGTTTCGTGTTGATGCCAACGGGCCCGCGCTGATCGCGAGCTTTTCTCAGCTCGATGAGGAGAATCACTCGCAAAGCTTGATCTTTGTGGAGGACTACGCGCCCGTTGCCCAGTTTGCACAGTCCATCAAACTCAACTCTTTGAGTCAATTAACCGCGAGTATCGCGCATGAGATTCGTAATCCCCTGACGGCCATTCGCCATGCGGCGCAACTCATGGCTGAGAGCCAAACTATTGCAGAGGCCGATCAAATTCTGTGCGACATATTGGTTAGCAACAGTGATCGAGTCAGCGCAATCATTGACAATGTCACGGAAGTTTCTCGCCGCGCAGCACCTAATCCTGAGCAGCTCGACTTGAACAAGTGGGTCGCAAACTACTTGGATGAGTATCAGCAACAGTTAACCTCTCCGGCCGAGATAAGCTTAACGCCCAGTGAAGAGACGGCCCTTGTCGCGTTCGATCCAAGCCATTTAAAACGTGTCTTAAGTAATCTACTCGACAATGCACTGCGGCACTCTAAACTGGACACTCAGCGGAACGCCGCCGCCGTACGCTTAGAGGTAGACGCGACCCAAGAGCAAGTCCACATGGATATCATCGACTACGGTCTCGGCGTATCAGAAAATCATATTGGACGTTTGTTTGAACCGTTTTTCACAACGTCGAAAGAGGGAAGCGGTCTAGGTTTGTATTTGTGCAAAGATTTGTGCGAGATCAACGGCGCAGGGCTTTTTTATAGACGGACACCTGAGAAAGAAAGCGCATTTCGTGTGAGCTTTAGGGAAGAGGCGTACTAATGAAAGGTAATACAGTGCTACTGGTCGATGATGAACCAGACATCCTACAGCTTTTAGAAATCACTTAGCACGTATGAATTTAAATACGCGTCGCGCAGAAACACTGCAGGCTGCAAAAACGTCACTGGCTGAATTCACGCCAGATCTCTGCCTCACCGACATGAAACTGCCCGATGGCAATGGCTTATCGCTTATTCAACACATACAAGACCACTACCCAGAACTTCCGGTTGCTATGCTCACCGCCCACGGCAACGTCGAGACCGCAATTGACGCATTAAAACTGGGCGCTTTTGATTTCGTCACCAAACCACTCGCACTCGAAAAGCTCCGCGAACTCGTCGGTCACGCACTCGACATTCATAAAAACAATAATGCTTCCAGCGATCAAACGTTGATCGGTGACACGCCACCGATCAACCAATTACGCATTCAAATTAAGAAAGTGGCTCGTAGCCAAGCCCCGGTTCATATCAATGGCGAGTCGGGCGTGGGCAAAGAAGTGGTAGCACGACTGATTCATCAATTAGGGCCGCGTGCGTCGAGACCGTTTATAGCCGTCAACTGCGGTGCGATACCCCCCGACCTTGTAGAAAGTGAATTGTTTGGTCATCGTAAGGGCGCTTTTACTGGCGCAACTGCCGACAAGCAAGGCTTATTCCAAGCCGCGGCGGGTGGCACGTTATTTTTAGATGAGATTGCTGACCTTCCCCTCCCCACACAAGTTAAATTGCTGCGAGTTATTCAAGAAAAATCCGTGCGCCCTGTTGGTAGTGAGAAGGAAATAGCGACCGACGTAAGGCTATTAAGTGCAACCCATAAAAGCCTCGCCTTAGAAGCGCAAGAAGGTCGATTCAGAGATGACCTGTACTACCGAATCAACGTTATTGGACTACAGGTGCCGACACTGAGAGAGCGTAAGGCTGATATTCCCCTGCTGGCGCGTTACCTGCTCTCCAAACAACAGTCAGATAACAGCAATGTCTCGCTAGCTATTAGCGACGAAGCTATGGATGCTCTTATTCAGCACGACTACCCGGGTAACATCCGTGAGCTCGACAATATATTGGCACGTGCGCAGGCCCTGGCCGATGGAGATACCATTGAGGCCGGCGACTTATCGTTTGAAACCAGAGTCGAAAGCAATCTTCCGGACGCCGACGTAAATATCCGCGGTTCGAGCAATCCTAAAGAAATGACGCCGAGAGAGGGCAGCAATAGTGACGGCCCCGACCTTCTAACGGACGTTGATGGTGACATCGAAGGCTATATCGAACAGGTCGAAAAACGTATTTTAAATGCGGCATTACTCAAGCACCGATGGAATAAAACAGCGACGGCAAAGGCCTTGGGATTAAGCTTTAGAAGTTTGCGCTATCGACTCAAAAAATTAGGTATTGATGACTAGCTGCCACTCACTGCTCATTATGAACGCTAGTGATCGCATTGCCCCCAATTTTTAAGCATGCGCGGTCGACCCAAGCGATTAAGAACTACCGCCCAATTGTCCGCGCCCCGCTGATTGTGGCACACGGACAATGTTGCATTGTAGCTACCTATGCCAAAGCGATCCCACTCGATTGACGCGCTCATTTCACTTGTGCCCCGTCGGTTAGTGATACGTGTATTTGCCGGCACGTCAAAAAACCGTACCAGTCTCCCTTCGGTATTGACCACAGCAAAGCCATCCCTGTAGTCGCCCTCACACTGCGCAGTTTCGTTCGACCAAGGGCACATCAAAAACTCTGTTGCCTCCAATTGCGCCAGACCTCGTGCCAAGATCACAGCACTTAACAGTTTACGAGCGACATTTTTATTTTGGTGAGACGCTAATTGCTGGGTAAACAGGGGCACGGCGAGCGCCGCAAGGATTCCAATGATTGCCAACACCACGAGAAGTTCGAGCAGGGAAAAGCCGCGTTTTAAATAACAGTGTCGAGAAGTGAGCATAGCCGCATCATCGGTCTCGGCAAATAACCCGCAAATGCCATTAACAACCGCAGATAACTAACGCTCAGAATTGATCAACTAAATAACATGGCAGGCTGCACGCAAGCCGCGCCGCCATCGCGACACGTTAGATATTTTTAGCCGGTATGCGTAGCTCTTTAGGTAGCGAAAACGTAATGTTTTCAGGACGGCCGTCGATGGAAACAACCGTATCGGCACCGGAGGCCTGAAGTGCGCTTATGACCTCTTCGACCAGAGACTCAGGTGCCGAGGCACCCGCTGTTACGCCCACTTTCTTTGCACCTGTGAGCCACGCAGACTCCAGCATACTGGCGTCGTCGATAAGGTACGCCTTTGAGCCACAGCGTTCAGCTAACTCACGCAGTCGATTGGAATTCGAGCTATTAGGGGAACCTACCACCAACACAACATCCGCCTGATCAGCGAGTACTTTCACTGCATCCTGTCGATTTTGCGTCGCGTAGCAAATATCATCCTTTCGAGGGCCCGCAATATTAGGGAAACGACTGCGCAAAGCGTCAATCACTTTCGCGGTGTCATCAACCGAGAGTGTAGTCTGCGTGACATAGGCTAAATTATCGGGATCGCTCACCTCAAGCGATGCTACCTGTGCCTCGTCTTCGACCAAATAAATGCGCCCACCATGGCGAGTGTCGTACTGGCCCATAGTGCCTTCGACTTCCGGATGACCTTCATGCCCAATCAAAATGCATTCACGACCCGATGCACTGAATGCTGAAACTTCAACGTGCACCTTGGTAACGAGAGGGCATGTCGCATCAAACACTTTCAAACTGCGTTGGGCAGCCTCATCTTGAACTGCCTTCGATACACCGTGCGCGCTAAAAATGACGATGGCATCATCGGGAACTTCGTCTAATTCATCGACAAAAATCGCACCGCGAGAGCGAAGATCTTCGACCACAAATCGGTTATGAACGACTTCATGTCGAACGTAGATAGGCTGCCCAAACACGTCCAGCGCGCGGTTAACAATATCGATCGCGCGGTCTACACCGGCACAAAATCCGCGAGGATTAGCAAGAACAACGTCCATGACTAGTGCAACTCCGCTGCTTCTACATCGTGTATGTGAACACGAAATGTGATTGTTCGCCCCGCCAATGGATGATTGAAGTCAATGGTAACTTCAGCGTCATCAAAGTCAGCGACGACTCCGGGGACCTCACTGCCAGCGGCATCCGCGAACGCAAAGACCATGCCGCGCTCTAACTCTAGTGCTTCTTCAAACTGATCTCTGCCAACCACTTGGATGTTGTTGTCATTCGGCTGACCAAAGGCATTCTCTGGCTTCACCAAAAATTCAGCTTCTGCCCCGGGCAACAATCCAAACAGTGCGCGCTCAAATCCGGGCAATAAAGAGCCGTCACCGACCGCGAACGTAGCAGGATCTTTGCCGAAGTTCGAGTCCACCTCTGAGCCATCGTCAAGCAGTAACGCAAAATTCAAGGTTACCTTGGTATTCTCGCTAATCGCGATATCGGTCATGAGTCCTTCCTGTTGTTGTTCGCCGTTTGTGCCTGATCACTCTGAAAAAGGCTGTCAAGAATCAGAATAGCCGCGCCCAATGAAATCGCAGAATCCGCAACATTAAAGGCCGGCCAGTACCAATCATCGTAATGAACTGAAATAAAATCGACAACATAGCCGTAGTTAAGACGATCCCACAGATTACCTAAGCCGCCACCTAAAATGAGCCCTAAAGCCGCACCAACCCAGCGTTTAGTCGTCGGTAGTCGGGACAGCCAAACCACCATGACGGCGCTCACAACGAGCGCAACAGTCGTGAAAAACCAGCGCTGCCAGCCCCCTGCGTCGGCGAGAAAACTAAATGCGGCACCGGTATTATGCGCCAGCATCCAATCGAACCAAGANGTCACAGCAACCGGCTGGCGATANGCAAGCGTTGACGATGCCCAGGCTTTAGTCCAGTAGTCGAGGCCGATGACCGCCAACGCCAAGGCGTAGCCCCAGCGCGCTCGCAACGACCAAAAACCAGTCTCAGGCATAGGCGCGCTGCTCTCCTGGGCCCGCAATATTAGTAACACACCGACCACAGAGCGTTGGATGATCCCCATGGCTGCCGACATCGTCAGCTCGATGCCAACAACGCTCACATTTATCGTCTGCTGACACCGCAACGGTCACTTTTAAACCATCGAGATCGGCATGTAGTGCTGAAGCCGTCGCCTCGCTCATCGGTTTCACAGTGGCGGCAGAAGAGATCAGCACAAAACGTAACTCATCACCGAGCGAGACCAGCGTCTCATAAAGGGGCCCATCAGCATATAACGTCACATCAGCATCCAGCCCACCCTTGAGCTCTCCAGCCGCACGTTTTGCCTCCATCGCTTTGTTCACTGCTTGGCGCACCAAGAGCAACTCTGACCAAAATGCGTCACCCATTGGACCTTCACTGGGGGCTGGAAGCGCGTCGTACCACTGAGCCAAGAAAACAGATTCTGCCCGAGTACCCGGTAAGTTCTCCCAAACCTCCTCGGCTGTGAAGCTTAGGATAGGCGCAATCCAACGACACAGCGCCTCCGCCAAATGCCAGAGCGCTGTTTGGGCCGAACGACGCGCAACCGATTCCGTCGGAGTGGTGTACTGTCGATCTTTGATGATATCGAGATAGAAACCACCTAGCTCGCCGCCGCAGAAATTATGCACCTTGGAAAATACCTGATGAAACTGGTACTCCTCATAGGCGGTCACAAGCTGACCCTGTAAGTCAGCCGCGCGCGAACAAATCCATTGATCGAGGGGCAGCATGTCGGCAGGTGCCAATGCGTGCTCTTTAGGGTCGAAGCCTGCGAGATTCGCCAACAAGAAGCGTGCTGTATTTCGAATACGCCGATACGCGTCACCGGTGCGTTTGAAAATTTCATCTGAAGCCGATATTTCGTTACGGTAATCGCTCGCTGCAACCCACAGTCGAAGGACGTCAGCGCCAAGGTCGTTCATCGCTTTCTTGGCGGGAATAATATTCCCCAAAGACTTCGACATCTTGTGCCCTTCGCCATCTACCGTGAACCCGTGTGTCAAAACAGCCTTGTAGGGAGCGTCGCCATAGGCACCGATACCAGTAAGCAAGGACGACTGGAACCAACCACGGTGCTGATCTGAGCCTTCGAGATACAAATCGGCGGGCGACTGGAGTTCATCTCGTTCGCGCAGCACGCACGCGTGAGTGACACCAGAATCAAACCAGACATCTAAGGTGTCAGTGGCCTTATCGTAATCCGACGCCTCACTACCCAGCAGCGTCTCCACCTCGAGATCAAACCAGGCATCGATGCCTCGCTCCTCGATGAGCAGCGCCACTTGCTCAATGAGCTCAGCCGTGCGCGGATGCAGGTCACCCGTTTGTTTGTGTACAAACAGCACAATGGGGACTCCCCACGTGCGTTGTCGTGAAATGCACCAATCGGGGCGCTGTTCGAGCATGCTATCAATGCGTGCACGACCCCAGTCAGGTACCCATTGAACATCCTCTACTGCACTCTTTGCGGCATCGAGTAAGCCGTTGCGCTGCATACTGATGAACCACTGCGGCGTGGCGCGAAAGATAATGGGCGTTTTGTGGCGCCAGCAGTGCGGGTAGGAATGTTCAAAAGGCTTGTGGCACAGCAGTAAGCCGCGCGCCTCAAGTTCGGCAATGATTTCATCATTGGCCTTAAAAATATGCTTGCCTTCGAAAACCGGCGTGCCCGGTAAGTAAACACCATTACCGCCAACGGGATTATACACTTCAAGCCCGTAGCGTTTGCCTATGTCGAAGTCCTCCAAACCGTGTGCTGGGGCGGTGTGCACACAACCGGTACCCGCGTCTAAGGTGACGTGATCACCTAGCATGACGGGCACCTGCAGTTCAGCAAAAGGGTGTTTAAGCATCAGACGATCAAGCGCTGCACCCATCACCGAGCCCAATACGTCTGGACTTTCAATGCCAAAACGTTCAGCACAGGTTTCAAGAAGCCCCTCAGCGATGACAACGGCGCGATCGCCGACTCTGATAAGCACGTAGCTTAAGTCAGCATTAAGACTGACACCGCGGTTTGCCGCTAAGGTCCAAGGCGTCGTCGTCCAAATTGCAACAGCGATAGGACCCTGCCAATCAACGCCAAATGCCGAGGCAAAAGCGGCCGGATCGATTGCGTCAAAGGCGACATCTACCGCTGAAGACGTTTTATCTTGGTATTCAACCTCGGCCTCAGCCAATGCCGACCCGCAATCAAGACACCAGTGCACCGGCTTGAAGCCTTTGTGCAAATGGTCATTGTCGATGATACGTCCCAAGGTACGGACGATATTGGCTTCAAAGCTAAAGTTCATGGTGAGATAAGGATTATCCCAATCACCTAAGACGCCCATACGAACAAAATCTTCTTTTTGTTTGTCGACTTGGCCTGCAGCGTAGTCTCTGCATTTCTGTCGAAACTCACTGGCAGAAACTTTCTGACCCGGCTTACCGACCTTTTTTTCTACATTCAGCTCAATCGGCAAGCCGTGGCAATCCCAGCCCGGTACATAAGGGGCATCAAAACCGGAGAGAGTACGAGACTTAATAATGAAGTCTTTAAGGATTTTATTCACTGCATGCCCCACGTGCAGATCACCGTTCGCGTAGGGAGGGCCGTCATGCAAAATAAACTTGGGCTTCCCTTCCCCTGCAGCACGTATTTTTCCGTACAAATCCATGGCCTGCCACTGCTTGATGCGCGCGGGCTCACGCTGGGCCAAATTGGCTTTCATAGGAAAGGCGGTGCTGGGTAAATTTAGGGTGTCTTTGTAATCGCTCATGGCTTAGTCGCTTTTAACGCCGCTATCGGCGTGATTAAGTATTAGTCAGTGTGCGCGGGATGGCTCACCAGCCAATTCCGCGCGGTTTCAATGTCTTGCTTAATGGCGCTTTCAAGGACCATTACAGACTCAAATTTTTTCTCTTCCCGTAGCTTTTGCATAAACTGAACGGTTAGTCGCTTACCGTATAAATCTACCGTTCGATCGATGAGATGCACTTCCAAATTAGCGCGGGTTCCATCGCTGACTGTAGGCCGCGTCCCAACATTGGCAACTCCGTCAGCCGCAGTGAAACCTGGCCCATCTACTCGAACAGCGTACACGCCGGACATGGGGCTGCGTAAACGTTCGATCCGAATATTAGCCGTTGGGCAACCCAGGGTTCGACCCAGTTGTTGCCCATACTCAACGCGGCCTGTCATGGTAAAGCGTCGGCCTAACAGCTGCTCTACTTCGTCAAAGTCAGCACGTACTAACGCCTCACGAATACGAGTGCTGCTGACGCGAATCCCGTCAAAGGTCAGGGTCTCTGTACGCTGCACGTCATACCCATACTGTTCAGCAAATTGCTTAGCGTACTCAAAATCTCCCTCACGGCTATTGCCGAAGCGAAAGTCGTCGCCTAATTCTAAATAACGGGCGCCCAAGCCTTCGACAAAAACCGTTTGTATGAACGCATCCGCGCTCATTGAACGGAGCTTTTTGTTAAAAGGAAGCACAAGTACTCGATCGATGCCGGTAGCCGCGAGCGCTGTTAATCGCTCCCGCAAATTGGTGATACGCGGGGGCGCTTCTTTGGGCTGAAAAAACTCNCTNGGCAACGGCTCAAANACGATGACTGTCGACGGCAAACCCAGCTCTTCTGCCTTGCGTTGCAAACGGNTCAAAACAGCTTGATGCCCTAGGTGAATGCCATCAAAAGCNCCCACAGTGACGGCACAGCCGCGGTGCTTAGGTCGCAAATTTTGCAGTCCGCGGATCAGTTCCATGGGCGAAAGGTTCAAAGGCTCCAGACAGCGGTCAAGTATATAGAAAAAGCGCGGCNATGAGTCACTCTTGTGGCGGCCTTGGTTACTAAAAAGGTGCTAAAAGGTGCTGGAAGGTGTTCGCAGTTGCCGCGGGCGGATACCGACGGCAAAAAGTGCTAGCAGNTAGCTCGCCGCACCCAGCGCGACTAATCCGGACATCGCCCAAATGCGCTGCCCTACCGATTGTGCCAGCCACCACTCGACCGAAGGCGATAGCGCGAGCAATGCAACCGACATTAGGCCGACAGCAACCCCCAAACGCAGAATAAGCCACGATGGGCCATTGGCTGTCGGAAGTAGCACCTCTTGTCGACGTAGCCCTCGCCAAAGCAGCAAGGCGTTAAGCCATGCAGACGCGCTTGTCGCCAATGCCAACCCCGCGTGTCCAACATCAAACTGCCACATAAGCGGAAAGATAAACAAAGGATTCAGGACCATGTTAGCGACCATCGCAATAATGCCAATACGAACCGGTGTACGCATATCTTGGCGCGCGTAAAAACCCG
>JGI26084J50262_1001366_pt1 | contig 13648 bp, 10 predicted proteins | sample SaaInl6LU_22_DNA_FD_50262 | JGI IMG/M metagenome (IMG submission 50262) | reverse complement strand
TCCAATAGTGGACTTGGCATGGCTGGAGTGCTTTATGTTCCATACCTAGAATCGTTACTAGTAGACGGAAGAGAATTACACAAAAAAATTGGAGATCATGTGACATTTCTACTTAGTAAAGAGATTGAAAAAGCAACTGGTATTAAGGTAGTTTTTGACGGGGCACAGAGTAAATTTAGACAGATCCGATTTACAGCCATGCAAGAATTCCCAATAGAGCTTAATACCTCTCCAAAGGAATTTAAAGTCACTATCGACAAGAAAGAAGAGTATACGCTATCTGGTATCCCTAAGTTCTCAAACACTGCAACGCAAGCTTACATTGGCGACATTTACTACCAATACAATACCACTAAAAATATTGAAGACGAGCTCATTGAGTGTGGCTTTCATGAAGTTAGTCCAGGTAGGTGGTTTCATCCAACATCAACTAATAATAGTACGGGGCAAGTCAACCTAGACACAAATACCTTTTTCTCTCACAGTTCTAGCTTTGGGATCGGTCTTTACACACCTTCTAGACTACACAGAAAGTGTTTCAATCAGTCACACAAAGAGTTTGTCAAATATTCTAAGGCTTGTGGATATGAAGAGAAGCCATTAGATAAATCTGACATAGACAAAGCAATTGAGAGGCTCAATAATGAGAATTTAGGATCAATAGATATTTTTGAGATATGCGATCCATTTAAGTTTATACCCATTGATAAGAAATTAGATCTGATCTCTAAGTTAAATGTAGATGAACTTACCTTAAAACACGTCCATGAATATTTAATGGTTAAAGATTTAGAAATAAAATATGATGCGGAACTTGAAATTCAGAAATATGTGGGAGAGGAAATAGAAAATGTATTTAGCTATGCAAATAAGTATAAAAACGTATGTATATATGCCGATACAGGTACAGGGAAAACTACGGCTACTTTGAATTATTTAAAAAGTAATCCTTCATTAAAAGCTATATTTCTGGTTCCATTGCAATCTATAGCGTACCAAATCCATTGCGATCATAAAATCCCTTATTTAATTGGAGATAGTTCAGCAGCTATTCATTCATTGGCTAAAAAATCAAATGTATTTGTAGCAACAAACGAACAAGGGGTAAAATATTTAGCAGATCTAGAATTCGACTACATCATTGTAGATGAAGGCCATGACTTAATTATTAACAACAGTTACAAAATGGAGGTGATTAGCGAGCTTGGCTACATGATAAAAATTTCAAAATCTAAAGTCATCCTTTTGACTGGATCACCCTTGGATATCTTTAAACAAATTGGCTTCAGTCTTCTTAAAATAAAGAATTTAAATCACTACAGAACGGATGTCATTGAACGTTTTACAAAACTTAATGGCTACCAAGTCATTATATCCCATGTATCTTCAAACATTGGTAAAATGCTCATCCGATATAATCACAAAGACCATCTAGAGGAGGCTAAAAAATACTTATGCAAGAATCATGGATATGATAAAAATGAAATAGTGGTGATTCATTCAGGCAATAAAAACAAAGAATCAGAATACAAATTACTGCTACGAAATGGAAAATTCAGCGACCACATTAAAATAGTTTTAATCACTTCACTTATCGATGAAGGTATTAGCATAAATCAAGAAGATTTTAAAAGCGTAGTTTATATTGCTACAGGCGAGAGGCTTTTAAGACCTGAAGCTCCAAAACAATTCTTTGCTCGTTTTAGAAACCATGATCCTGAAAGGATAAACTATCTCTATAGAAATAACGCAAATACATCTAGTACATATTTTGATGAAAGGTCTGAGTATGCTTGTTCTTACAAAATGTTGGATGGAGAGAAAAATAATTACCATCAATCATACCAAGACATCTTTAGTGTAGAAAATTTTTATCTAAAAGATGGTAGTGTGAATGACTTCTATTTAGCGAACTACGTGACCAATAAAACTTTTGAAGGAGCTACCAGTCATGAGTATGATTATTACCTGAAAACTAATTATAGCATAAATATTATTAGAGATAAAGGCTTCAAAGAAATAAAAGTAGATCAAAGTGAAATGAGGCTTTCTTTAGCAGAAAAAAAAGCTCGAATAGCTACTATATGTTTAGAAGATTTTGACACTGTCTTGACTGTTCTAATGACAGAATCAAAGGACCCTAAGACAAGAGAGGATTTAAAAAATAGCCCTGTGTCGATTAATGAAGAAAATGCCGACTTCATAGCCTCTAACTTAAGTAGTTTTGAAGTTATTTATAAATATTACTCAAGACTACTTAGTCTTGGAATAGACCCTTTCACTATCATCTTTAAAAACGGCAAGCAGCAGGGAAACCAAGCTATTAACAACCAGCTATATCTGATTGAAACCATTCACTTAGTGAAAAATGCAAAAACACAAATAGAGCTAGCTAAAAAAGAAAAAATAGAACGATTTATAGAAACTCTAAAAGAAAAGAAAGAGTTTACAAAGAAAGACATAGAAGAGGTATACAATAAAGTATCACCAATAAGAGAATGTAGTCTCAAAGCTATCGAGTTAGTGCTTAAAAATTACATGACACTTACTTATGACAAACGCAATAAGATATACAAAGTTAAAAATGGGTAAAAACTAATGTTATATGACTATAAAAGAATAAAGTTTTGACCCACTTATTTTATAGGACACACTATAAGAATGAGTCTAGTATAACCCCCTACCCACATCTCATGTCCCCCTAACATAACAGGTACATTTGCTTTGGTTATAGCATTGATGTTCATTGTTTTATGCAAGTATTTTTTGCTGCATTCACATTAATCAATTAAATATTTATTTTTATTATATCTTGAATTTCACCACAGCTTAGCATTAAGTCTCCAAAGTATGGATTTTTTATTTCCTCTTCCCTACTTAGCCATATAGCTCCTTTGTTGTTATTTGCCATTGGACATTTTTGAATATAGAGCAATTGTGTGGGAGATTTAATATTTTTCACAATGGCAACAATATATTCATTTAATTGAACAAAAAATTCTCTTTGATTTTTAAGGTTATTCTCAGTTGCTATTAAATTTAACAACACTAAAATCTTTTTTAAATATGTTTTTTCAGCTTCACCTAAATCTTGAGTAATTAAACTTTTAAAGCTATTAGTTGTGCTATTTGCAAAAGACACAACTTGGACTATGTCGCTAGCAATAAATGCATCTTTCATTTTAAAATATGGAATTATAGCTTCTGAGAAATTCTTTTGAAATGCTTCTGGAAATTTCATCTCCTCCATTTGAGTTGATTCATTTTTAATAGCTAAAGATTCTGCTTCTAGATGTCCTTCGTGACCTGTCATAGTCTTGCCTCCCGCTCTATTCATCATTGATTTTTTTCCTTGTAGTTGTGCGGCTGCATCTACAGTGAAAGTTCCATTAGTCACTATTTCATCTCCGCTTTTTAAACCAGAAATAATTGAATAAACTGCTCCATTTCGATTGCCTAAAGTGACTTCACGCATTTCAAAAATGGGCTCATTAGTGCTGTTTTTAATATAAACTAAAGAGCGTTTTCCCGTCCACAGTACTGCTGTTACTGGGATCGTTATTAACGACTCTTCATTTGTTGTATTCCCCTTTATCTTGCCTGTAATAAACATTCCAGGTTTAAAAATAGCCCCTTTATTGTTTAAAGTTGCCCGTACGGTTACAGTTCTTGTTTGGTTATTTAAAACAGGATCTATAAATGAAATTTCTGCTTCAAATTCCTTGTTTGGATATGCATTGGTGGCCACCACAATTTTTTGCCCTTTTTTAAACTTTGAAATTTGATTTTCATATACATCGAACTCAGCCCAAACAGAATTAAGATTGCTTAGCTTTACTATGGGTTGTCCCTGCTTTACGTAATCACCTTCTGCAGACAACACCCTATTTACTGTTCCTGAAACAGTCACATATAATGGGAAGTTCTCAGTTACTTTTCCAGATTGTTCAATTGCATTTATTTGGCTTTCTGAAAACTTCCAATTTTTAAACTTGTTGCGAACTGCTTTATACAGTTCAGGCTGGGACTGTTTTAAACTAGTAGCCGCAATTAATTCCTGCTGAGCTGCAACAAGATTAGGGGAATAAACTGTGGCTAATAATTCACCATTATTTACTTTTTGACCTTCATAACTTACATTTAATTTTTCTATACGACCGTCAAAATAACTTGCCTGTATTGTATTGTTTTCTTTGTTTACAGCTATCTTTCCTGAGATTAAAATTAATCCGTCATTATTAAAATTTGTAAAACGCTCGACTATAATTGTTTGGATATTAGCAAGTGCCATTGCATTGTCTGTCATTTTTATTTCATTTACAGAAAGACCTTCTGCACTTGATTCTGCTGGAATTAAATCCATTCCACATATGGGGCAATCTCCTGGATCTTGTTGCATTATTTGTGGGTGCATAGAGCAAGTCCACATTTGATTTTCAGAAACTTGCGAATGACTGTGACTGTTAGCTATTTCTTGATTAATAGTTGCTGTGCTATTGCTGAATAGTAAATAACCGCCTATTATTCCAATTATTACAGCAATGCCTAGATATAAGATATTCTTTCTCATTGTATTTATTTTTTAATTTTTCTGATAGTCGGAGAACTGGTAAACCAAAGTAAAAATCCACTGAATACAGTAATTAACCCTAAAATTGAGAAAATCCTTAGTACTATGGTATTAAAATTGTCTCGTCCTTGATAATCCATAGTATGTGTCATCCATAGAAAATCAAACCACCTCCAATCTCTATGACGGACAGTCTGAAATGCGCCATTTTTCAATGCTACATATGCTTTAAGATTTTCATCTGATTTATATGAAATTTCATACGCAGGAAGGGGCCTTCCTCTGTATTCATGGTGGTCTCCAACGCTTTCAATTAATTTTATTTTGTCAACTTCAAATTCAGGAAGCATATAGCGATCTNCTACTTTTATAGCCTCTTGTTTGGTGAGTGTGTCTTTCTTCTCCCCTGAAAGTGCGTTAAAAAGCACTTCTTCGTTGATCCAATAATAAGGAGTATTTGCTATTTCTAAGAGCTCTAGTGATTGAATTGGCTTTTGAAATAGTAGCTGATTACTTCCTAATAAATTTAAAAAACTGGTGTGTTCTGGAATTTCTTTTTTAAAATGATCTCCGTGAATTTCATTAATATCTGTCCAGCTAAAATACATTCCACTGATGGTCCACATTAAGAATTGAATACCTAAAAAAACACCTAAATACCTATGTGCCTTTCTAATTTTAATTGCTGTCTTCCTTTTTACCATATTATTTTACTTCAAAAGGAAACTCAATACTAACTTTTTCCCAGCTCATTGAAATTTTTCCTGATGTATCTGTAGTTTTTTGNACAACATATTCTAAATGCTCTTGTACCGTTTCAGAAATTTTAGGTGTTGTTGTAAACCTTAATACGTCCTGGTTTTCGTTATATTCATCCTTGCCGTGTTGGTTCCAATTGCTGTTGAAAATAATAGTCCAATCTCCCTGGGTAGGAATGGTAAAAAATCCATATTTTCCTTTTGGAAGTGTCTCTCCTTCAATGATTAAATCTTTGTTTGTTTCCACCCAAGTTGCCATATGTGCCCCTGTTTGCCAAACCGTATCATAGGCTAATAGTCCTCCAAAAACAACCCTGCCTCTTACCCCCGGAGAATAATAATCAATATTAATTTGAGCTTCGCCAATTGTAGCCATTGTTTCTGTATGCGGGCTTAAAGGTTTTTTATTTTTCTGTTCCGCTGGTGGAGTAACTTTTACAAGTTCTTGTATCATATCTTCTGTGGTTTTTTCAACTTCTTGCGTCTCTGCCTCTATAGTGTTTTTAACTTCTTGCTTACAAGAAAAAAAAAGGGTTAAGCTAAATAATAGGATAATTTTTTTCATCTTAATTTATTGGTTAATTGACATTATTTTTAATCTTAAAGCATTCTCAAGTACTTGAAAATCAGTTGNAACTAAAGTATTTTTCTTAATGTCAGATTTTAATTTCAATTAGATTTTAATTTTTTTAAACGAGGTATGAGAATGTATTATCTTCCATTCTCCTCCAATTTTTTGCAATATTGAAGTAGCTACTCCTCTACTCTGAATGATTCTTTCTTCTGTGTCTTTAGTCTCATTACCTTTTAGAACTATGGTATATAAGTAATTTTCGGTTGTAAAGGCAAAGGGCAAATTTATGGTAGTCTGAATCTCATAATCAGAAAAAGTAAAGCTTTTAAAATGTTCTAATTCTGGACCTAAATGATGAGAAATATATTCATTATAAGTCCCTTCTATTTTTCCTTGCTCGAATATGGTCGCATCTGGCGCAAAAAGTTCAAAAGTACCTTCGGTCGTTAAATTCTGAATCGCATCTTTATATAGTTTCATTACAGCAACAACATTTTCCTTATCTGAAGAATAGATGCTATTCTGTGCATTGGTAATACTAACTGTTGCAATGAGAACAGTTACGAGTGTAATAATTTTAAAGACTTTCATAATATACGTTTTAAAAGGATTATTTATTGACGTGGTTTCTATTAATGCTTGATATAATGAAAAATAAAAAACTCCAAATAACTTCTGATATAACAACTATGTTTCTCGTCATAGAAATAAGTGGGATATTTCCAAAATCAATAAAAAAAGCGTTTGGTAAAATCCAAACTATAATTTTCACTTAAAGAATTTACCCTCCCAAATCAGGACTTAATTTTTTATTTTTAAATTATTCATATAATTGATAATCTCATTTTTTGCTAGAGAATCCAATTTAGCACCTCTATGGATTAGTGTATAACTATCCATAGGCATCTCTCCATTTTCAATTTGTTTAATAATTGAGCGTAGCTTACTATTTTTTCTCCTATCAGAATAGTTTTTCCATTCATTGAAATTAAGTTCAGCTTTTCCTTCTTTAATATGATTTTCTAAAAACCAAGCAATTGGCTGTACNTTATTATACCAAGGATAACTAGTGTTATTGCTATGGCAATCGTAACAAGACACCTTTANCTGATTCTGGATAGTAATTGGCACTTCACTGACCAACATAAAATCTGTTTGTGGTGTTACATCACTTTTATTGCGTTTTGTGGGCACAAATTGTATACCCACAAGAACGATTAATACAATAATTGCAATGACTTTTGTAATCTTCATTTAGTTTATTTCTCGTTGTACACTTCCACATGTTAACATTTGGCTACCGTAGTAAGGGTTTCTAACTTCTTCCTTAGTGCTTAACCAAGCTGTTCCTCCGTCGTACATGGGGCAAAATTGTTCGTACAACTTTGTTGCTGTTCCTGTAATAGCAACCATCTCTGTAATATCCTTACTTAAAATTTTAAAATGTTCCCGTTGGTGCTTGATATCACTTTCTGAAATATGCTCAGCGTGTTCCGTAGCATCTTCGATGATGTCTATTAATTCCTTTTGCTGATTTTCAGAATACTTTGACTTGTCAAGGTTACCTAATGATTTTGCAAGAACACCGCCTAATGTTTTGGCTTTTGCATTATCGTCTCCTACTAATGCGTCTTTCAGGTTGAAATAATCTTTTAAGATGGCTTCTGAAATTGCGTCTTGGTTACTACTCATATCCATATCCTTAGTATGATCCATTTTTTCATGCTGTTTGGCTTCACTTACAGGGACATTTTTTTTATTAGCATCTTTACAAGACAGGGTTAAAGCAATCATAGTAAGGAATAATACTGTTGTGACACTTCTCTTAATTGTTTTCATTTTTTTCTTTTTTATTGGGTAATTAAATAATTGACTACAGCACTCTGCATGTAGTATTCGTATGTGGATTGTATTAGATTTATTTGAAACTTTAATTGTAATTCCTGTATGTCCAGTAAATCACTAAAAACTATCGTTCCCGTTTCATAATTTTTAATGAGAATTACTTCAGCATCATGAGCTTTTTTTAAATTTTTTTCCTCTGTGTTATGTTTAATTCGAGCCTGATTGCGTTGAGATATGGCTTTCGCAAAAGCAGATTCTAAAACATTTAAACGGTTGTCTTTTTGGGCCGTAATTTCTAGCTGCTTTAATTGGTTTTGCTTGCTTTTAGAATCATATTTTTTATTAAAAATGGGAATAGAAACAGAAACCATTGGCATAAAAATATCCTTTCCATTGTCATTAAAACTCAAATCAGGTCGCTTTGAAACTGGCACATAGTCTAAACCAAAACCAATCATAGGGTTGCGTTCAGCTTGGTTCAGTAATTCAGACTGTGTTATGGATTCATAGAGTTTGTCATATTTAAGCAATTCTGGATTTAGCCCTAGGACATTTTCTACTAAAATAATATCTTCCGCTGGCAACAAAAGTGTTTCAATTATATTTACTTCTGTTTTTATATTCCTGTTGAGTAGTTTATTAAAAGCGGCTTGTTCTCCTAAATAAGCCTCAGCTAATACTTCATTTTGTTGTTGCAACTCATTCTGTCTGATCTGTAATTTTAAAACATCTACCACAGATGCCTTTCCCACCTCTATAGAAGTTAGTGCTAATTTTTCGTAAGTGATTAATAACTGAATACTCTTATCAAGTACCTTTTTAGTTGCTGTAATTGCACTAAGTCTATAAAATAATTGAGAAACAGAAAGCGCTAGTTTACGCTTTGTAATTACAATATCTACATAGTCCGCATCTGCTAAAGCGCTAGAATAGTTTTCTCTAGCTGTTATGGTACCAAACCAAGGCAGCATTTGTGTTGCTGAAAATCTTGCACGTTGAGCGCCTGTTCTAGTTTCAGGCTCACTCACGAAATAGCCAGCACTAAATTCTGTATTTGGAATCCAATCAGATTCATTCACTTTCTCTTCAGCTATATTATAGCGAAGATTATATGCCCGAATCTCGGGGCTATTCCTTTCTGCCTCTTGGATATAGGATTGTAATTCTTGCGCTTTTGCAAATATGGATACAAACAAAAGACAGCCTATAATTTTTATATTTTTCATTTGTTTGCGTTTTTAAGTTGGTACTCTTTATTCCAGCTAAATAGCACTGGTAATAAAAAATAAGAGGTAATATCGATAATCATCCCACCAAAAATTGGGATTGCCATAGGTATCATTATATCACTTCCCTTTCCTGTAGAAGTGAGTATGGGTAATAGTGCCAGAATAGTAGTTACAGTGGTCATTAAGCAGGGTCTTATTCTCTTGCCAGCAGCTTCAAGGGTTGCCAATCGAATTCCCTTTTTGTCTGTGGGTTCTTCTCTGTCAAAAGTCTGAGTAAGGTAGGTAGCCATTACAACACCGTCATCTGTAGCAATTCCGAAAAGTGCAATAAAGCCTACCCAAACCGCCACACTTAAATTGATGGTTTTCATATTGAATAGGTCTCGCATATTTTCCCCGAAAAGATTAAAATTGAAAAACCAATCTTGGCCGTATAACCATATCATAATAAAACCACCTGCGAAAGCCACTATAATTCCAGTAAAGACCATTAATGATGTGCTGACTGATTTGAACTGGAAATATAAAATCAAGAAAATAATTACAAGTGCGAGCGGTACTATAACAGCAAGTGTTTTCTCTGCTCGTAATTGATTTTCGTAAGTTCCTGTAAATTGATAACTAATTCCCTTGGGAACTAATAATTCCCCATCAGTAATTTTTTGCTTAATAAGCGCTTGAGCATTTTCTACAACATCTACCTCAGCAAAGCCGTCTAGTTTGTCGAATAACACATAACCTATCAAAAAAGTATCTTCACTTTTAATTACTTGTGGTCCTTGTTCATAACGAATATCTGCTAACTCGCCCATAGGAACCGGTTTACCTCTTTCTACGGGAACATATATCTTTTTAAGCTCCTCCGGATTGGCCCGTAATTCCCTTGGATATCGAACGCGAACACCATATCGCTCTCGACCTTCTACTGTTTGTGTAAGTGGCATACCACCTACCGCTACTTGAAGTACTTCTTGAACATCCACAATTGAAATTCCATACCGCACCAACTCCGATCTTTTTATATCAATTAACAAATAGGGTTTACCTACAATACGGTCTGCAAAAACAGCTTGCTCTTTTACCCCTTCGGTTTGTTTCAAAACACCTTCCAATTGCAGGCCAAAAGCTTCAATAGTTTTTAAATCAGGCCCTTTAACTTTAATACCCATTGGCGCTCGCATTCCAGTTTGAAGCATGACTAATCTAGTTTCAATAGGTTGAAGTTTTGGCGCAGAAGTCACACCTGGTAGCTTAGTCGCTGTCACAATTTCATTCCAAATATCATCAGGACTGTTTATTTCTGGTCTCCAATTACGATAATATTCTCCATCATCATCTGGAATTAACGCTTCATTAGTTGCATTGGTTTTAAGCTGATATGCTTCGTAGTCTGCATTTTCACTGATTTTGTTATTTGGGTTAATAATGAATTTTTCATTTTTCAATACAAACAATCCGTCATCATTTATTTTATAACGTTGGCGCTCTCCTCTTTCATTGCGCATATATTCAGATTTATACTGAATCATATTTTCATACATCGATAGCGGTGCAGGGTCGAGCGCAGACTCTGTTCTACCAGATTTCCCTACTACAGTTTCTATTTCTGGAATAGTAGCAACCGCCATATCGAGTTGTTGCAATACACGCTTATTTTCTTCTACACCTGAATGAGGTAAGGAGGTAGGCATTAAAAGAAATGAACCTTCGTTAAGCGATGGCATAAATTCTTTGCCTGTATTTCGCATTATAAACACTCCTAAAACAAACACCGTTGTTGGAATGATTAAAAATAGCAGTCTGTTTTGAAGTGCCCAACGTAATATATTGTTATAATACTTTTGGAAAATTGAAAAAATACCCAATAAGCCAAAACAAATAATCGCTACAAAAATCAAGTTCATCAAAATACTACGATCAAAACCAAGCGGTCGCCAATATTCAGCAAGTAAAAACACAATAGCAATGCAGGAAATAAAGATGTGAAATAAATTAGCTCTCTGAGAAGTAATAATATCTCTTATGCTCAATAGAGCAACAACACCATAAGCTATTAATATAAGTCCCAACCAATAGCCATAAACAATGGCAGTAATACCAAGAATGATGAGTAACCCGTTGAGTATATATTTAGAACGTTCTCTAATATTTGTTTTCTTAAACAAGAATGCGGCAAATGGTGGTATTAAGAAAAGTGCAATAACTAAAGCCGCAGAAAGTGCCATTGTTTTAGTAAATGCCAACGGCCTAAATAGTTTTCCTTCCGCACCTATCAAAGTAAATACTGGTATAAAACTTATAATAGTTGTAAGAACTGCTGTTAAAATAGCTCCGGAAACTTCAGCAGTTGCATTATAGATAATTTCATTGGTTGTGTATTCAATGCCATTTTCTTTAAATCGTAATTTTTTGTCCCCCATATGCCGAATCATATTTTCAGCTAGTATGACACCCACATCGACCATAGTTCCAATGGCAATTGCAATCCCTGAAAGTGCTACAATATTTGCATCTACATTAAATAACTTCATTGCTACAAAAACCATCAGTACAGCTACAGGTAATAATCCTGAGATAAGGATTGACGCGCGCAGGTTAAACACCATCACAATAATCACCAAAATTGTAATTAAAATTTCAAGCGTAAGGGCTTCATTAAGCGTATGAAGTGTCTCTTGAATGAGTTCTGTTCGGTCATAAAATGGAACAATAGTTAGTTGTGAAGTGCGACCATCAGCTAAAACTTTAGTTGGTAATCCTGTTGAAAGTTCAGCTATTTTGTCTTTTACATTATTAATTACTTCCATTGGGTTTGCACCGTAACGAGCCACAACGACACCACCTACAACTTCAGCACCCTCTTTGTCTAAAATACCACGTCTTGTTGCTGGTCCAAGTGTGACTTTGGCCACATCTTTAATACGTAAAGCTGTGAAATTTTCAGAGGAAACAACCGCATTTTCTAAATCATCAATAGTCTTCACATACCCTAAGCCACGCACTAAATATTCAACTTGATTAATTTCTAGGGTTTGCGCGCCTATGTCTTGATTGCTTTCTTTTACCGCTTTTACTATTTGGTTTAATCCAATTTGATATTGCCGCATTTTCTCAGGGTCAACATCTACCTGATATTCTTGTACATAGCCACCAATAGATGCAACTTCTGAAACCCCACTTGCACCAGAGAGCGCATATTTCACATAGTAGTCTTGAATGCTTCGTAGTTCTTGTAGATCCCAACCCCCTGTGACATTTCCTTTTTCATCACGTCCCTCTAGTGTATACCAATATATTTGTCCTAAACCTGTAGCATCTGGACCCAATGCAGGATTTACACTTTCTGGAAGCAAATTAGCTGGAAGTGAATTTAATTTTTCTAATATTCTGCTTCGTGACCAGTAAAACTCTATGTCTTCCTCAAAAATGATATAGATACTAGAAAAACCAAACATAGAAGAACTACGAATGGTCTTTACCCCAGGAATACCTAACAATGAAGTCGTTAAAGGGTAAGTGATTTGATCTTCAATATCTTGTGGCGAACGGCCTTGCCATTTTGTAAAAACGATCTGTTGGTTTTCACCAATGTCAGGAATAGCATCTACAGCTACAGGCATAGAAGGTAGAAATCCAGTGTCCCATTTAAAGGGGGCATTTACTATACCCCAACCTACAAATAGGACTAGTATTAAAACGGCTACGAGCTTATTCTCAATAAGAAATTTTATGGCTTTATTAAGCATATGTTTTGATTATTAAACAATTAAGAAAGATGTTTGGACTACACCAAATACCATGAATTATCCAAGCAACATAAAGTCGAAGGATAAAGATTTTATTGTTTAAATATCAAATTAAATAAGTCTCGTCAATTTTGTAGATGTCCTTTATGACGAGTGGTGGCCTATATTTTGGATAAAAAGAAACAAAATTAACCAAATCTTGAAAAGCATTAATTTGTTCAAAACCAATGCTTACAAAAAAAGTTTGCTGCTGAAAGGAAATGGTATTTAGTTGTTGCTGTATTTCATTTTGACCTTCAATTATTGTCAACTTATCTTCACAACATTTTTTTTTAAAAACCAGGTTATTTTCTGAAGATGGATTTTTTATCTCCATCCCACAACCTTTTCCCTTGTGAAAAACAGTTGTTTGAACTAAATTTCCCTCACAAAAATGCATATCTAAAGTAAACGACATTGTAGAGAAAAAAACTACAAAAGTCATTAACAGCGCTATTAATTTATGTGAAAATCTATTTTTCATTTCGGTAAATTTACAAAAAAAAAGCAATAGTAAATTAAAACTGCTCTGAATTACAGCTGTATAAAAGTATTAAAGGAATCAATATGAATAAAAAATTGTAAAAGAGGTGTCAAAGATGGTAGCAAGTTTATTGTTGAGATTGATAAAATTGGAGGAGATACATATTTAACTTCAAATTTCTCCAATGAGTTTAGAATTGTCTTCAACGAAAAGTCCCTTGGGCTATTTTTAAAGAGTACATCTGATTTAGTACAAATATCTAGAGGTGCAATCATTAGCTCTCATGAATTCCTAAATAAGCAATAATTTATTTCAGGTGCATGTATCTTTTTATCGGGTTACATATAGATATCACGACCGATCTCAAAAAAAAAAACGGTTTCTAGAAAACCCACCCCTCACT
>JGI26084J50262_1001363_pt1 | contig 13655 bp, 10 predicted proteins | sample SaaInl6LU_22_DNA_FD_50262 | JGI IMG/M metagenome (IMG submission 50262) | reverse complement strand
ATTTTAGATGCCGCGCACAATGTTGCCGCGGCGGAGCTACTAACGCGAAGATTGAAGACGCTATTTCCTGTTGCCGACACCCGCTCGCAGGCCAAAGCCGAGAGTGCCCCCACAATTCGCCTTGTACTTGCAGCCATGTCCGACAAAANTATCGAAGATATAGTGCGAGCTTTAGACCCGTTGGTCGATATCTGGTATATTGCCGCCTTCGAGGGNGCGCGCGCTGCGGGTGCTCGCGAGATTCATACGCGGGTCAGCACGGCGCTACCGAAGGCGATGATTAGACCTTTCGACTCGGTCCTATCCGCTTATCGTGCGGCCTGTAGTGATCAACCGGATGAGCATGCCATGATTGTAGTTACCGGCTCGTTCCATACGCTAGCAGAGGTCGCTGCGCTACCCGATCTCGACTAGACAAGGTGTGCAACCAGGTTAGAATCGAGTTTAGTTTTGTCATCTAAGTAGATAATCTTAAAGCTATTTATTCTAAAGAGGTGCAGGCATTGCAGCAGGATCCGCAAGAGGTCAGTAGGGGTCGCAAAAGAAGGGTGGTTGGTACCATCGTCCTCCTCGCACTCGCCTTGATAATTCTGCCACAGCTATTCGATGGCGAAGGTAGTTACCAGCCTCAAGTTCAAAGTCGTATCCCCGAGCGTCCAATTATTACGCTGCTGCCCGAGCCGCAACAAGTACGCCCTGCCATGGTAGGTGATTCACAAAGTCCGTCAGTCACCGCTGAGGCTCAGGATGAAAGCACTGAGCCCTCTCTTTCTACTGAGGCCTCTCTTTCCACTCAGGCCTCTCTTTCCACTCAGGCCTCTATGCCCACTCAGGCCTCTATGCCCACCGGGCGTGCTGTGAGTGATAGTGCTATCGAGCCCGCTGAGGTGAGCTCAGAGGCTAGATCAGAGGCTAGCGCGACGATCGTGTCGACCGAGACTGCTTCGAGGCCGACCCTCAATGACTCGGGCTTGCCCGAAGGATGGGTGGTTCAGTTGGGTACGTTTGGGGATATCGATAACGCAAGCAAGCTGCTAGCCGATCTCCTAGCCAAGGGATATAAGGCCTATGAACGGCGTTCTGTGCGAGACGCGCGAGAAATGTCGACGATTCTAGTCGGACCGGTCATCGATAGAGCCGAGGCCGACCGTTTGCTCGCAGAGCTGGCCGCAGCGCTCGACCTCAAGCCATTGATCAAGCGATACGAGCGCGAGGTGCTGAGATAAGATGAGTTCGCTAGGGGAGTCCTTCGGGCAGATCGATATCGCCATATTCGCACTCATCGCGTTATCGGGACTGTTCGGCCTTTGGCGCGGCATTGTAAAAGAAGTTTTTTCCCTAGCCTCGCTGATCATAGCGATCCTTGTCGTGCGCCTCTACAGTGGTCTCGCCGCTGCGCAACTCGAGGGGCTAATCGATAGCAATGTGGTTCGGCTCGCCCTTTCTTCCGCCTTTTTGTTTATCGGCGTTATGGTTCTTGGGAGTTGGACAATAGCGCTTCTGCAGAAATTCCTAACTTTCACCGGCCTCAGGCTCATCGACAGAGTGCTTGGTGGCGCGTTTGGACTTGCCCGCGGCGTGCTGATTCTGATGATACTTGTTTATTTTGTTGAGCCTTTTGCAGGGACTCGGCAGTTTTGGCTTGAATCTACCGCGATTGCTAAGGCTCGAGAGGCGATGGCTGCTGCCGCAGAGTATGTGCAACCGGTGACGGTTCCGGGCGAGCAGGGCGAGGTCATTTAGTTTTTAGTTTTAGGCGTTTAGTCGCGCGGTTTACGGGCGTGTGGTGTAAAATTCGGCCTTCGGTCGAAGTCTCTGGAGAATTCTATGTGCGGTTTGGTGGGTGTTGTTTCCGACAATGATATCGGTGTCTGTTTGTACGACACGTTAACCGTACTTCAGCATAGAGGCCAGGACGCAGCAGGAATCATGACCTGCGATAAGGGCAAGTTGAATCTTCGTAAAGACAACGGCCTGGTAAAGGATGTGTTTCGAACGCGCCATATGCGCAGGCTCACGGGCCAGATGGGAATAGGCCATGTGCGCTACCCGACTGCAGGTTCCTCTAGTCCCGCTCTCGCCCAACCTTTCTATGTAAACAGCCCCTACGGGCTCGCCTTAGCCCATAACGGCAACCTCACCAATACTAAGGAGTTAAGCCGTGACCTCTTTAAAGAGGATTTGCGTCACATAAATACCGACTCTGATTCAGAGGTGTTGCTCAATATCTTCGCGCATGAACTGCAGCGCCGAAATAAAATGAAGCCGCTCCCTGAAGATATCTTTGCAGCAGTGGCTGGCGTGCACAATCGCTGCCGTGGCGGATTTGCCGCTCTGGTGATGATAACTGGCTATGGCATTGTCGGTTTCCGCGATCGCAATGGCATCAGACCACTCGTCTATGGGTATCGAGAGAAAGCCGACGGCACCGGTCGTGATTATATGATTGCTTCTGAAAGTGTCGCATTAGATTCGCAAGGCTTCACCCTCGAGAGAGACGTTGCGCCGGGCGAGGCTGTTTATGTTGATGCTAAGGGAGTACTGCATACTCAGGTCTGTACCGAGCCGGGCGAACATTCTCCCTGTATATTCGAACATGTTTATTTCGCGCGCCCGGATTCGCTTATGGATGGCATCTCCGTCTATAAGGCACGGTTAAGAATGGGTGAAAAACTTGCCGACAAGCTGATTGCTGAGCGACCTGATCATGACATCGATGTGGTCATTCCGATACCCGATACCAGTCGCACCTCAGCGCTTGAATTAGCAAATAGGCTAGGTGTGAAATACCGCGAGGGTTTCGTAAAGAACCGCTACATCGGTCGTACGTTTATCATGCCTGGCCAAAGCCAACGGCGTAAAAGTGTAAGACAAAAACTCAATGCCATTGATCTCGAATTTAGGGGTAAGAGCGTCCTGCTCGTCGACGACTCAATTGTTCGCGGCACGACGTGCAAGCAAATTATTCAGATGGCGCGGGACGCCGGTGCTAACAAGGTTTATTTCGCTTCGGCAGCGCCTGCTATCCGTTACCCTAACGTCTATGGAATCGATATGCCTGCGGCAGCTGAGTTGATCGCATCGGGGAAAACTGAGATTGAGGTGCAGGAAGCGATCGGTGCCGATTGGCTCATATACCAGAACCTAGAGGACCTAATTTCGTCAGCTTCGGAGGGTAACCCTGCGGTTTCTCACTTCGAGTGCTCGGTGTTTAATGGCGAGTATGTGACCGGTGATGTTGATGAGGTTTATCTAAGGCGATTAGAGTCCAAGCGCAATGATCTTGCAAAACTCTCAAAGTCAGAGAAAAAGGCTGGGAAGGAGAGCAATAGGGAAGCGCAGATCGCGGACATCACTAACGATATTTAGCCGCCGGCGAGTTTCACTTTGTCAAACTGCTTTTCGAGAGCGGCCTTTAACGTGTCTCGATGGTCACCCTGAATCTCTATAATGCCGTTTTTTACTGTGCCGCCGGTGCCGCACTGCGCTTTGAGCGCCTTCGCGAGAGTCGTAAGTGCTTCTCCCGTCAGGGGCACTCCACTTATCAGACACACCCCTTTGCCCTTACGGCCCTTTGTCTCGCGGCTAATTCGTATAATCCCATCGCTTGGAGCCGTATTCGTCGGTGCGACACATTTACATTTTCGTAACTGTTTCCCGCATTTTGGACATGACTGTCCAGTGGGGCCGCCGGCGGTCGAATAGACTAGTCGCGAGGTGCTCATGGTTGCGCTCAGCTTTTGTAGAGAGAGGGGAGCTGATACTTTTCTTCGCGTTGCAGCTGCTTGGTCGCTGCACGCTTGGACTTTCGTAGGAGTGTTACCAAGGCGCTGAGCCTAGCGCCATTAAAGTCCGAGCTAGTCTGGGCGTTAAACAGCAGCGACTGTAGTGCTTTGGCTTGTTCTGTTAATTCTCGAGAAGGGCTCAGCCTCACCAAATCTTCCATGCTCCGAACTCGACCGCCTCTTTCTGAGGCGCAGTAGTGATTTGCCCAAATCAAAAGTGAGTCGCGAATTGCTTTGTGATCATTTGAATGACAGGCGGACTTAAGTTTCGCATACGCTGCCTTTTCATTAGCCTCGGGCGTTTGGCCTGCGCGCCAGTCGGCGAAGCGTTGCCGGCTCGCATCACCAAAGCGGCGATGGACGAGCGCTGCGAGCAGCAAGCTAACCAGCAAAGCGAACAGCCACTGCATCCATCGGACAAGCCCGCTATCAATTTCTATCACATCGGCCTCTGCCTGCGCGTCTATCATCGCTTGATCGACAAGCGGCTCAGGGGCTAGTAGCGCCTGAATTTCTTGCGTGCTCGCAACGGCTTGCTCCGAGGGAAGCAAGCCCTCGACGGTTGCGACCTCGAAACGCGTTGCGGGTAGCGCCGTTGTTCTTGCCGAGTCGGTATTCACATCCCACCAAGGAATCTCTAGGGCAGGCACTTCAATTGTTCCAGCCTCGAGTGCTACATAGGTGCTGGTTTCGACTCGAGTACCAACGATACTGCCATCAACGAAAGTGCGCGATATATCCGCAGGATCTGGGTAGAGATTNAAACCTTCGATAGAGTCAGGAGAGAAAGGCGGGAGCACCGCACCATCTAAACCTTCCGCTCTGAGGATAAGTGTCCGGACTACGCTGTCGCCAACTTTCAGAGCGTCAATATCACCAGACCAAGTCTCTTCGAGTGTGAGACCGGTAACAGGCAGCCAACCTTCGCCTCTGGGCACGCTCGCAGGACGCTCTTTGACATCGATGGTTATCCCTTCGATAAACGCGGTTACACGACGGGTATTCATGTTCCTAAAAACAAAATTACTCGATCCGTCTGTGACCTCGCCGCGGAATAAAATGTCGGGGATTTCGAGAGGCCCACTGCGCTGAGGGAAAATAACGTAGCGCTTCTCGTAGACACCAAAGCGCTCACCGTCTATTAGGCGCTCGTACTGATTTGGCGAGCCAATTAGCTGGGTTACGGTGTCTTCCATATCGAGTTCGGTAAACACAGGATTGCGGATGCCATTAATCGTGTAGAAGAGGCGAACAGTGAACAGCAGCTGCTCTTGAACGTACACGCTGTCCTTATTGACTTCGATTTCGAGATACAGCTCGTTGTTGCCTTGATTCGAACGCGGCCCCGCGTTTACTACGCTAATCGATATCGGATCGGTGGTTTGATTCAGAATCGACAGCGGAGGAATAACGAGGTCGCCTTCCTTCTCTGGAAACAGGGTGATGACATAATCCGTCCAAGACTCGGTCACCCCATTAATGCTACGAATCTGACTCGACGTACGCGTGCCGAGGACGTCAAAGTCTTGAGTTAATGGCGTTAAATCCAGCTGCATACCTTGGCGCTGATCATAAACCCTGATCGTTAAGGTTAAGGTCTCACCGCGTGCGAGCTCGCTGCGATCGACGCTAAGCTCAATCTGCTGTGCAAATACCGAGGCTGAGAACAGCGCGCAGAATAGAAGAATGNGTGAGTAAATTCTTACCATATTTGGCCACCACTCTGATTCGCATTTGCGGTCCCGTTTAGCTGGCGCTGACGATACTGGTAGCGAAACTTCCGGCGCAGTAATTCACCTGGATCGTCGTCGATACGGCGTAGCCACTGCTCGAGTGCCTGCTGTTCTTCGAACTCATCATTCTCAGTCTCGTTAGGCGTGTTCTGCTCGCTATTNGATTCNGAGTTCTCTTGATCCTCTGGTGAGTCCTGTTGCTGCTGNTCCTGCTGTTCTTGTTCGTCTTGATTNCCTTCTTGGCTCTCTTGATCCTGCTGCTCGCTGTTTTCCTCTTGCTGGTCAGATTCNCTTTCCGAGCTTTGTTCTGAATCACTTTCTTCGCTGTCGCCTTCCTCTTGCTCACCTTCTTCGGCTTGCTGTTGNTCTAAAAGCTGTTCGACGATCTCCTTGTTCTTAATAGCGTCTTCGTGAGTCTCATCGAGACCCAGCGCGATGTTGTAAGCAGTGATTGCCTCGGCATAGTTGCCGCTCTGAGCGAGGGCATTGCCGCGGTTGTAGTGACCATCTGCGCTGCCATTCGCAGCGAAGGCTGCGACCGCCGCTTCATAATTGCCATCTCGATAGGAGGCAGCCCCGCGCCAATCAGTATTCTCGAAAAGACTGGCGGCTTCGCTGTGTTCTTCGCGTTTAAATGCAGCGGCCGCGCGTTGGTCTCGCGTCATCCACAACCCTTTCCAAGCATCCATGATGCTAAAAGGTTGCGCCTCATCCTCGGTCGGAAGGGGCAGGCCCTCTTCATTGATCTGAATATCGACAGTGGGGCCGAAGTCAGCCGCGTGGGCTTGCTGCGGTGGTGCTACCAGTGTAAGGCTCACTGAAAGGGGAAGGAGAAATAGCCAACCTCTTCGGAAACTTAGCGCTGAGAGAGGCAGAACAAGAAGAAGAAGCCATGGGCCTATTTCGTACCAAACATCGAACTCTTCTTCGACGTCGGATAGAGACTCGTCATCGAGTGGATTTATATCGCTAAGCAGATAAGCTAGGTCTGAATCGGCGAGTTGAATGTCGTGATAGCGTCCGCCGACGCGGTTAGCGAGCGAAGTCAGTAAGTTTTTATTGAGTCGTGGAACGATTATTGTGCCGCGTTCGTCGGTTAAGAAATTGCCGTCGTTGGTCCGTATTGGCGCACCTTCTTCGGTGCCGATACCCATGACCAAAAGTTCATTGCCAGTGCCTTCGAGCAAGTCGGCGATGCGCTGCTCTTCTTCGAAGCCCGCAATACCATCTGTCATCAGTAAGATTTTGCCAGTGCCACCATCGGTATTCTTGAGGAGATTAATGGCAAGCTCGAGCGCCGCGATAGGGTTGCTGCCAAATAAAGGCATGATATTGGGGTTGAGTGAGGGTACTAGCGCTTCGATCGTAACTACGTCGTCGGTGAGCGGAGTCACTGTATGTGCGTCGCCGGCATAGACGACAAGAGCGGTCTGTCCCTCACTGCGTAGAGCGAGTACATCACGCAGTTTGCGCTTAGCAAGGTCGACGCGGCTCGGACTATGATCGGGCGCAAACATCGACAGCGAGAGGTCGAGCACAATAACCAGCGCGTCTTCCCGTTTCTGCACTGGCTGTGGCAGTTTTTCCCACACCGGCCCGGCGAGCGCGAGACTCGTTAGCGACCAAACTAGAAGTAGCAAAATAAGCGGTGTGCGCTGTGAGGCGTTCTTGCTGCGATCGAGAAGATAGGGGAGAAGCTCTTTGTCAATTGCTCTATCCCAGGCCGTGACATTGCTATTGAGGCGCCAGAGAGCAGTTAGCAGCAAGAGTGCGGGAACCAAGGCGAGTAGCCACAGTGGGCGCAGGAAGTGGAAATTCTCAAGCAGACTCGCGGGGAATATATACTCCATATCAGTGAGGCTCCTGAGAGAGCTCTTCCTCTCGTGCGCGTGAATCGAGACCAAATAACAGGCTCCACGGTATAGAAAGCAGGGCAAGCAAGAAGCTGAGAAGGAGTGCGGCGCCTAGCGGCCAATAGAACAAGACCTTGGTTGGTCTATAGGTTTGATCGTCTTGCTCTATCGCTTCGAGTCTATCGAGTTCTTCATAAATCTCTACGAGGTCATTGACGTCGCGCGCGCGGAAATACCGTCCGCCAGTAGCCTCTGCTATCTGCGTTAAAACCGCCTCATCGAGTTCAGCGGAGGGGTTTATTGCGCGCGCTCCGAAAAACGAGCGCTGGATAACTTGATCAGCGCCGATGCCTATTGTGTAAATCTTGATTCCTTCAATAGCCGCGAGCTGGCCTGCCTGAAGCGGGTCGATTTCCCCCGAATTATTAACGCCGTCGGTTAGCAGTACTAAAACTCGACTGTTTTCCGGTCGCGTGCGTAGATGCTTGACCCCGAGGCCGATAGATTCGCCTATCGCCGTCGCAGATTCTTCGATGATACCGATGTCGGCCTCTTCGAGGAGGGTGCCGACGGTTTCTCGGTCGAAGGTAAGAGGGGCTTGAATATACGCGTGCGCTGCAAACAAAATCAGGCCGAGGCGATCGCCTTCTCGGCGTTCTACGAAGTCGCTTATCACGCGCTTAACAACAGAAATTCGCGAGACCTGGCGATTACCAATTACCATATCCTGCGCCTCCATTGATCCTGAGATATCAACCGAGAGCATGAGGTCGCGACCCGTAGAGGGCAGTTCAACAGGGTCGCCAAGCCATTGTGGGCGCGTGCCCGCGGCAACGAGAAGTAGCCAAATCATTGCGCACAGAATAACCGAGAGCTTGCGGCCATTGCTGATGTTTTCACTGTCTGATTGCAAACGCGTCAGCATAGTAAAAAACGGAACATAGAGTGCTGCATCCTGTCGCGGCGCACGTGTAGCGAGTTTATAAACCAGTAAGGCAGGGGGAGTATGGCAAGTACCCATGGCCATGTTAGCTCTAACATTAGGCGTTTGCCTCCGTGCCCTGGGGCGCTTTTTGCGTAGACTCTTGTGGGCGTTTAGTCACACCTGCCTGACGATATTGCTCAATAATCCAAGCGGCTGCAAAGGTATGAAGCCCATCGGGATCCACTTCAAGCTCGCGCTGAAAGCGACCGCGGGCGAAGCCGGCAGCGAGCGCCTCATCGAGAAGCGGCGCCGAGCTGACCGATGATACACGAAGAAAACGCACCCACTCGTCTCCACTCAGGCTTGCAATCTCGGATTGGGGATTGTGGAAGAGTGCAACTCTGCGTAATACGCTGTTTGTCGCATTGAGCAAATTAAGTCCAGCCATCTTGTCGCCACGGCTTGCGTGTTCGCTGTACGTTGTCTTGCAGCGTTCGAGCTCCGCGAGTGCGAAACTGAGCAATAATTTTGCGTCACGGGCGTGGGCGTACGCGCGCCAAGCAAACACAATGGCGACGAGGATCAGCACCGCAAGCAACCACCAACCGGGGGCGGGCGGCCACCAGCTTATTGCACTTGGCAGTCGTATGTCGGCGAGCTGCGCTAAGAGTTCTTCGCTATCCATTCTCGGATTTGCTCCACGACGAGTTGATTGGTCCGTAATTTTATCAAACGAATTTTGAGACGTTCGAGATCTGATTCAATCCCTGCAACGCGTTCCTCGAATTGTTGCTTGTAACGCGACCGCGCTTTGCTGCTATGCGTATTAATCGAGCCCTTACTTGCGCCATCGGTAATGCTGTAAACCCCCGGCGTCGGTAGGCTCTCTTCGAGTGCATCGTAGACCATACAGCAAACAACGTTATTGTGGCGCGACAGCTGATTCAGGTATTGCAGCGCCGTTTCATCGAGCGTTGCGAAGTCTGAAATGACGTAAAGCGTGCTGCCGGGCTTCGTTATCCGACGGATCTGACCTAAGGCATGCGCGAGGCCGGGTTTAAAATCAGCGGTCTGAGGCTCTTCAGCAGTGCTCGGCGTTTTCTGGCTGAGCTTCTGATTGAAAGTAAAAATCTGATTGAGGAGATGAAGTGCCGAGCGTCGAGATCGCTTAGGTCGGACGAGGCTCGCATTGCTGTCTGAAAAAACCAAGCCACCAACGCGATCGCCGTTATCGATAGCCAGCCAGCAGAAAAGCGCGGCGGCCTGTGCGGCGATAACCGACTTAAAGGCTACTTGGCTGCCAAAAAACATGCTTGAGCATTGATCGACAGCGATAATAACCGGCCGCTCTCGCTCTTCCCGAAACACTTTGGTCACCGCACGACCAGTGCGCGCAGTGGCTCGCCAATCGATGAGCCTTATGTCATCTCCGGCTTGGTAGGGTCGAAACTCTTCGAAATCGATGCCCCGGCCGCGTATTTTGGAGAGGTGCAGGCCGGAAATCCCGGCAATCGAGCGCGCGTGAGAGACGTAGGCGAGGGCCTTCGCCGCTTGCCTTTGTATTAGCATCTGCGGCAGCGTGATTAGCGCACCACGGCTTCGATATCGCTCGTGCTGTGGATCCAGTTTCGATTTAGCGACCATTGGTTAGCTCTCTGAGACGCAGTGCTTAAGCGGATGGTACGCGCTGACGGATCGTCTCCAACACTTGGTCTGGGGTGATGCCGCTCGCTTCAGCTTCAAAGCTCAGCAGTATTCGGTGGCGTAGCACATCGAAAAGAACATCCTGCACGTCATCTGGACTCACGAAATCTCTTCCTTGGATCCATGCATGGGCACGCGCGCAGCGGTCTAGAGAGATTGTGCCGCGAGGGCTGGCGCCATACTCGAGCCAGCCAGCAAGGTCTTCACCGTATTGTGCAGGTTCTCTTGTCGCCATGATGAGTTGAATTATGTATTCCTCGACTTCAGGCGCCATGTGCATGGCAAGAATTTCTTGCCGAGCATCGAAGAGGCTATCTTGCGAAATCTCTTTCGGTACTTCTGTAGCCACGTTGGCCGCTTCGTCGCGCACGAGCTTGAGGATTTCCCTTTCTGCGGATGCGGCAGGGTAGCCAATCGCAACATGCATCAGGAAGCGATCGAGCTGCGCCTCGGGAAGCGGGTAGGTGCCTTCTTGCTCAATGGGGTTTTGCGTCGCCATTACGAGGAAAAGGGGTGGCAGAGTGAAAGATTCGCGTCCGACACTGACCTGATGCTCTGCCATCGCCTCGAGCAGTGCGGACTGAACTTTTGCAGGTGCTCGGTTGATTTCGTCGGCAAGCACTAAATTGTGGAAGATCGGACCTTTTTGAAAGCGGAACGAGCCGTCTTCGGGTCGGAATACCTCTGTGCCGGTAATATCACTCGGCAAGAGGTCGGGTGTGAACTGGATTCGGTGGAAGTCACCTTCAACGGCTTTCGACAGATCTTTAATGGCTTTGGTTTTCGCGAGTCCCGGTGCGCCCTCTACGAGCAGATGACCATCGGCGAGAAGAGCGATAAGAAGGCGATCTATGAGGCGCTCCTGGCCTATAATTTGCTTCGATAACCAATCCCTGAGTTCTGTTATTATTCCGTGGTGGCTCATAGTGTAAAGTCTCAAATAGTGGGGCTTTTTTGCAAGGTCATCGATTTTAACTGTTTTCAACTGGATGTCTAGGCGCGCCTCTAACCCGAGCGCGTGAGTGCCGGTCGCGCTAGGCGCCTAGGTCCGACTAAGTTGTAGAGAAGGTAGGCAATGAGCAAAGAATCACGTTCTCGTGAGTTACAGTTAGACACAATTTTGTCTGCCATCACTCAAGCCGTTGGTGGCAAATCGGCCGCGAAAGACGATCTTCTGCACCGTTTCACCAAGCGCTATGTTGGTAATACCCCTGCGCCACTCTCTTCCAATGCCACCGAACAGTTTGTTACTGATATCTCGCAAGCGTGGCATTTTGTCCAAGAGCGAAAATCTAGCCGGCCGCTCATTTCTTTCGAAGAGGCACTGCTCGAAGAGAATGGCAGGCAGTTACCCACAACAGTTGTTCGCGTGCTGCTCGACGACAAGCCCTTTATCGTTGACTCGTTACGCCAAGCCCTGCTGAGATCAGGTGCAACGATAAAAGCGGTGCGTAACACCGTGCTCTTCAGCGGCAGACGCAAACCAGGTGCTGCTAAGGATAGCCTGGGTCGCTTCGGGGAATTGGCTGATCTCGCCACAAAAAGCGACGATGACTTTAGCGCTGAATCTTTCTGCAGTATTACCTGCGCGAGATGGGAGAGTGAGCGCTCCAAAGGCATAGAGTCTGAACTTCGCGACTCGCTCAATCATGTCAGCGCCGCCGTTGGCAACTATAAAGAAATGACATCAGCCGCAGCAAACCTTCGCCGCAACCTGCTCACGAACGCGGAATATCTGCCTGTCTCTGAGGAGAACGTGGCCGAATCGATAGAATTCATTGGATGGCTTATCGACAATCATTTCACGTTTTTGGGATACGAAAAGTACCGTATACGCGAAAAATCCGGCGAAAGTATTATCGAGCTCGAACCTGGTTCGCTCTTAGGCGTCTCGCGCTATAAATCTCAACTGAAATCGCAAACGAAGGTAAGTTCGTTGCCGGGCGCGGCGGCTGATTTTATCAGCCGGCCCAAGTTACTCAGCTTTGCCAAATCTTCGAAGCGCTCGAAGGTTCATCGTCCCGCTTATTACGATTACGTTTTGATCAAAGAATTCGACAAAGCGGGTCAAGTGACACATATGCACCGTTTCCTCGGGCTGTACACCTCGTCCGTTTATTTTAGAGAGGCCCTTTCGATTCCTCTCATTCGAAAGAAAGTAAGCCGTGCACTCGAAAATTCCGGCTATACAAAAAACGGTCACAACATGAAAGACCTCATGCAGGTCATCAATACTTTCCCGCGAGACGAGCTATTTCAGATCAGTAGTAGGTCATTGCTGGACATAGCCGTTGGAATTACAAAGATTCGCGATACCGGAACAAGTAAGCTCTTCGTGCGCAAAGATTTCTATGGTCGTTTTGTTTCGTGCCTCGTCTATATTCCCCGCGAATTGTTTAATACCAAATCGCGTGTTGCCATTCAGTCTTTGCTTCAGGCCCGTTTGCAAGCAGAAGATGTCGATTTTAATACCTATTTGTCGGAGTCTTCTCAAGCACGCATTCACCTAGTTTTTAAGGTGCCAACTATTCGCGCGCTCAAGATTGATCAGAGTGCACTTGAGAGAGAAATCGTCGAGCTCATTCGTCCGTGGGAAGAGGACTTCATGGAGCGCCTGCGCGAAACCGGCTCCGAGGACGAGGCGCAGCGGCAATACCGTCAATACGCAGATTGCTTCTCAACTGCTTATAAAGAGGCTTATACAGCCACCGAGGCCGTCGAGGATGTTAAGTTTATTAACGCCGTGGCAAGTTCTGGTGATATCGCCGTTAACCTGCGTGAGTCACATGCCGAGCGCGCTGAGTTTAGCTTTAAGCTCTTTAGCTTAGAAAGCCAGCTTATGCTGTCTGATGTGGACCCGATTCTGGAAAATCTCGGTCTTCGCATCATAAGTGAGAGTACTTATCCACTGCGCGGTAATTGCGCGAGCGAATCCGACGAGCTNGGCCCGCGTATCTGGCTTCACGATTTCTTGGTTTATCGCAGCAACNCCACTTCGCCGCTGAGTGATCAGGGTAGGGAATGTTTTGAGCAAGCCTTCTATGCCATCTGGTCGGCAAGGGTCGAGGATGACGCCTTNAATGCNNTAGTGCTTAGNTCAGGACTCACCTGGCGAGAGGCTGCGTTNATGCGCGCTTTAGGCGCCTATCTCAAGCAGATTCGATTCGACTATTCACAAGGATTTATCGCTGAGACGCTGTCTTGTCATGCGCAGATTACAAGTGATCTCATGACGCTGTTCACAGAGCTATTCGAACCAAGCAAGAGTAAGCGCCGGTTTGCAGCGTATCGAAACAGGATCGTTAAGGCGATTGATGCGGTGTCGAATCTTTCCGAAGATAGCGTCCTTCGAGCCTATCTCGGCCTCATTGATGCGACGCTGAGGAGCAACTTCTTTCAATTGGATTCAGCTGGAGAATTGAAGGACTACTTCTCGTTTAAATTTGAACCACAGCGCATAGATGGCGTGCCAAAGCCGTTGCCGAAATATGAGATTTTTGTTTATTCGAGCAAAGTCGAAGGCGTTCATCTGCGTGGCGGGAAAGTGGCTCGTGGTGGCTTGCGCTGGTCGGATAGACGCGAAGACTATCGCACGGAAATTTTAGGACTCGTCAAAGCTCAGCAGGTCAAGAACTCAGTTATTGTGCCTGTTGGC
>JGI26084J50262_1001362_pt1 | contig 13655 bp, 16 predicted proteins | sample SaaInl6LU_22_DNA_FD_50262 | JGI IMG/M metagenome (IMG submission 50262) | reverse complement strand
TGTCCATACACAGCAGGTATATTGTATGTGCTTAACTTTTTGGATATGTTATATTCAGTTTTTAAATTTTCTCTCGAGTTTTTGATAGCCGCACAAGAATCATTATTTTTCACACAAGCTTTGTAAACTCTACCATACTTCCCCTTACCGATTTGATTATAGACATTAAACTTATCTCTCATATTACAAGAACGCTCGTTGACTACCTTTTTAATTCTATTTTTTATCATTTGCTATATACTAATATTTTATTCGTCAATCTCACCAAAGTCTTCTTCCTCATCGGTAGAAGATTCAGCAGGCTCGACACCCTGGAAGGCGAAGGAAGGGAGCTTGGCAGACTGCTCACAGAGAATCTGAGCTACTCTGACGCTCACACCAAACTTGTTGTCGATGAACCACACCTGATTGAAGTCAACGATGCACATACACTTCTGACCTTTTTCGATGCTATCAACGGAAACACGCTCGTGGGACATGTTGTACGCTTCAGCCATAAACTCACCATCTGGCTTCGTCATGAGCTTGAGCTTGAGTGTGGATGGATANTCATCCTTACCAGCGCGAACGAGTGGCTTGTAGAGCGCCTCCTTGATGACCTCGATGTTGTAAGGCTTGCCGAGCCACTCCTTGGAATTAGCCGCGACGGTCTCGATGATTTTGTTATCGAGCGCTTGAAGCTTCTCCATGAGTTGGGTAGCAGCTTCGTTGTCGCGATCGAAGGACAGGTCGAGGGAGTAAGACGTTTTGTTGGTGGCTTCNTCAGTGAAGGCACTCAGGCCGAAAGGGGATCTCATGAAAGGAAGCTGAAGGTAGAGCTTCTTGTTGCCTTGTGCGTTGATGTATACAGTCTTTCCACCGTTTTTGTTCTTCTTCATCTTGGAGAGAACGACGGAGGAGGGATCAAATTGCTCGAAACGCTGGATGATGTTAGCCATAGTTGCTTGTTATACATACTATAGGCGGGATGACTTTAAGTAAGTTTTTTTCTCAGTCTAGAGTATACAAAATGGGAATGTTCAAAGATTGTGGTTGTGGCTGCAATGGTCAAAAGCAGGAACAGAAGTTCATCATCTCTCTCATGTCCGCGATTCTCTTCTTCATCGTGGCGAACCCCGATACGTTTCGTCTCATGCGCACCATCCTCGGCTCTTGGGTGTCGGGTCCCAACGGATGCCCCACCACCGCCGGTCTCATTCTTCACACGGTCGTCTTCATGTTGATCACGTGGGGAATGATGAACATAAAGAAGGAGCCGTATGCCCCCTATGAACCCGAAGAAGCCCCTGTCGTCGTGGGTCCCAGTGAGATGATGATGGGNCCCAGTCCAATGCCTCGCATGGCTGACATGCCCTCTCCTCAACCGGGTATGACCGAAAAGACCTACGATTTATCTGACAGTGGTGTCATGTTCGCACCCATGGACATAAACGCTGACATAGATACACCAGCACCGGTCATGAAAAAAAGTGATACCAAGGGGGCCGTCACCTGCTCATGCAGCGATGGGAGTAACGTGGTGATCACACCTTAAAAATCTTCATCGAACGCGACGTTCGTGGTATCGTCATCTATCTTTCCGTAGTCACCGACTCGTTTTTCAAAAAAATTTGTCTTTCCATCAAGGGAAATATTTTCCATAAAATCAAAGGGATTTTGTACATTCCAGATTTTATCGAACCCCGACTGTTTGAGCATCCTGTCAGACACGTACTCTATGTAGGTGGACATCTTTTCGGAATTCATACCTATGAGACTACAGGGAAGTGCCTCCAAGATGAATGATTTTTCTATGGCGACGGCTTCCTTCACAATCTCGTGAACAGTCTCTTGCGATGGTTTATTTTTCAAAAGTTTGAAAAGTTCGATGGCAAACTCGAGGTGCAGCCCCTCATCGCGGCTGATGAGTTCGTTACTGAAACAGAGACCGGGTAAGAGTCCACGCTTCTTCAACCAGAAGATGGCACAGAAGCTTCCCGAAAAGAATATACCCTCCACACATGCAAACGCCAGGAGGCGTTCGGCGAAGGGTCTAGAAGCATCGAACCACTTCATAGCCCATTTCGCCTTTTCTTTTATGGAAGGTATGGTGGTGATAGCTTGAAACAACGCCTTCTTTTCCGCCCCATCACGAATGTATTTATCGATGAGTTTACTGTATGTTTCTCCGTGAACCATTTCATTATGTGACTGATAGGCATAGAAGGATCTCGCTTCGGTGATCTGTACCTCATCGGCGAAATTATTGTTTATGTTTTCAAATACTATGCCATCCGAACCAGCGAAAAAGGCTAAAATATACTTTATGAAATGCCTCTCGTTATCACTGAGAGACTTCCAGTCGTCCATGTCGTTGGATACATCAACCTCTTCAGCAGTCCAATTGGACATCTGTGCCTTTTTGTAGAGCGCCCATAGGTTCTCGTATTCGATGGGAAACACGGTAAACCTATTGAGGGTGGGGAGGAGTATGGGTTCGGATTCCTCCACGTACTCCTGAAAGGCGAAGTAGTCACCGATGTACACACTGTTCACAAACATTTGAGGAAAGGTCGACGCCTGAGACCCACATCTTTCTTTCAATACTTCTCTGGTAACATATGTTCGTGTATAATCAAGGTTTAAACTCTTACATAAATCTTCAGCGTAATCACAATATTTGCATCCCTCTTTGGAAAGAATTTCAATACCCATGGCGTGTGTTAATAGCTATGAATATTTTTTGTCAAGAATCTTTAGGCATGATTACCTTTTCTGAAATTCAAACAGGAGATCTGATAAAAGTATCCGTCATAGTTGACGACGTAGAAGATGAACTGTANGCACGAGTCGTGGACAACCGCCTGGATTACCTCGAGGTCAACTACTATGTAGACACGAGTCTCGTGTACAAGGGGGCGAGGGTCTACGCCCTGGAGTCGGAGGTGAATATTCTCAGAGCAGAGAGCATCTGTGAACACTGGCCAGATGGTCAGTCAGTGTTTGAACACGTGTCAGAAGAACGTTATGTTCTGAAGAGTGAGGTAGACTCAGGTGACGAGAGTACCTTTTACGACGAGTCCGATGACAGTGGAAGCGATCTCAGGGATTTTGTGGTTTCGGATGAAGAGTGTGAACTTCCACCTGATCATAGGGACATCGACAAATCATGGAACGAATGGCAGCCGAACAGCGAAGGTTCTAAAAAATTTAAAAAAACCATCGACGACATAGAAGCTAGGGTCAGGGTTCAGATGGACAATGTACAATTTTAACCTAAGTGCGGGCAAACATTTGTAAAAAAACATTTTCAAAATATAATGGATACAGAAACACTGACTACTATTTGGTCCGACCTGGACCGTCTTCTTCAAAAACCTTCTATAAAGTCAGTGGATAATAGATTATGCTCATATTGTTCAGGGGATAAGATCCTCACTAGAGAGGGTATGGTATGCATGGAGTGTGGTACCGTAGATCATGTATACATTGATGAAACTGCAGAATGGACCAGTGGTGTGACGGATGACGGGAAGGCATCGGACCCCTCCAGGTGCGCCATGCCGTCGGCGAACCACGAATTATTTTCGGATTCGTGGGGTAAGGGGACAGTCATTGCAACTAAATATTCCTCGACATACGAAACGAAACGCATGGCGAAGATTAACTTTCACAACTCGATGAATCACAAAGATCGTTCATTGTTTCATGCATACAAAGATATAGATGAAGCATGTTCATCGCTACCCGACACCGTATTAAAGGATGCGAAAACGATGTACAAAAAGTTTAACGAAGGTAAACTCACGAGAGGAGCTGTTCGTTCCGGTATCAAGGCCAACTGTGTACTGTATGCCTGTCGCCTCGCGCAGATTCCTCGAACCACGAAAGAGATTGCTGATATGTTTGGTATTCAAAGCAAAGACCTGAGTCGCACCACTCAGATGTTTACCGATACTATCAAAGAGGAAAAGACTGATAAAAACTTTGTGACGAAACCTTTCAACGTAATGCAAAGACTTCTCAACGCATTCGATGTTACCCGGGAGCAAAGATTCAAGTGCAACAAACTCTGTTCAGATTTGGAATCATGTGTAGACCTGATGAGCAAATCTCCGAATAGTGTGGCGACGGCCATCATCTTCCTAGTGTTGGGTGATTCCGTGACGAAAGCATCTATTTGTGAAAAATGTTCGGTATCAGTTCCGACATTGAATAAAATTTTAACCATAGCTAAACGCCATTTAGAGGATAGTCACGTGTAATAGTTAATGAAACTTTTTCTGAGTACACCCTGTTACGGGGGATTATGCCTCGATAAATACATGCAAAGTCTCATCAAGCTTCAGCTACGTCTCCTCAAAGAGGGTATTCAGCTCATGATTGATACGACCGAAAATGAAAGCCTCGTCCACCGTGCGCGCAACGTTTCCGTAGGAAGATTCATGCAGAAAACTGATTGTGATTATTTCATGTTTATAGACGCCGATGTCGATTTCGACCCCGAGGGGGTTGTGCGCCTTCTCAAATCTGGTCACGACGTGTCCGTGGCGGTGTATCCCAAGAAGGTGATCATGTGGGATCAGGCTAAAAATGCCGTGAAGAATAAGGATGAACGAGACATGGCTATGCTCTCATCCAGTCTCGTGGTGAATATCGGTGCCCAAAAAAGGTCGGTCGTGAATGGATTCGTGGAAGTACTCGATGGACCCACGGGTTTCATGATGATCAGCCGCGATGCCATGAAGAGGATGCATGAACACTACAAGGATACTCTCACATGTAAGAATGATCACCAGAATAGAGACTTTGATGAGTACTGCGCTCTTTTTGACTGTATGATTGATCCAGACACGAAGAGATACCTTTCAGAAGACTACGCATTCTGTAGGCGGTGGCAACAGATGGGTGGAAAGATTTTCGCCGATTGTAACACGACTTTGGGACACGTGGGTAATATTCCATTCTCGGGTAGTCTCAAACATAGGCTTAAGGCTTAGAAGCACATAATTGTCAAACATGAAGATTGCTACTATTATCGTGACTCGGGGACACGCCTGTCATGTGAAGACTCTTCATACCATTCTCCGATTTAACATCGCGTGTATCCAAAATGGTATGGTTCAGAATGAAGTCACATTCGTGAATGACGATCCCTTTGAAAAATCAGAGACTATTCATAGATTCATGAAGACACACGATAGAATATTTTTCATAGACTTTGGTATTCAGGTGGATGATGAATCCATGCAAATTGTTATATCCAAAAATGATGGATACGGGGTGGTCGTGTTTCCAGGTGTGAAGGAGGGTATAAACTGGGAGACTTTCAAAAAGAAGGTGAACGAGGACTACCAAGAGCCCGTCGAGCAGATGGGTTTGGAATTCGACACGGATGTCATCGCGAAGATTACCGGTGACATATATTCCGTGAAACAAACCGAGGCGAAGGCGTGGGTACTCATGACTAAACCCGTTCTCAAATCCATTCGGGACAAGAGAACCGGTGTGTACAAAATCCATCCTAAGTTGAGTACCATGTTTAGCAAATTCAAGGAACACGGAGTGAAGATCGTCGCGTTCACAGCAGCCAGACTCACCCATACCTACTCTCACGAGTGTATAGGAAACATCATAAACTCTAGTGGTGTTAAAGCGACTTAAAGAATAAAACAAAAACTTCAACTATAATAATGCAACGTCTATTTGTAAATCGTGACGACCCCCTTTACAAATATGCGATTTCATATATGGAGGAACATTGGGGGACAAAACCGGGTATCTTTCCCGGTAGTCAACCCGTGTCCATAGAGTACCGCCACTTTGACGTACTTCGGTCTCAACCCTACGTCGTATGCGAAAAGACTGACGGTGTGCGATGCATGCTCATGGCTTTCATGTTTGAAAATAGGAAAGTGTGTGTCTGCCTGAATCGAGCCCTCGATATGTTCAAATGTCCTTTGAATTTCAGAAAGTGTGTGTACGAAGGTAACGGTACGATACTCGAGGGTGAACTCTACGATGATAAAGTATTTATGATTTATGACGCACTCATCGTATCCGGGAAGGGTGTGGGACATCTTGATTTTCTCGAACGCCTGAAAAATATTGAAGAGTTGATGAAACAATTGACTGTCCTGAAATATGATCCCATCAAGTTACAAATAAAAACATTCCATCTATTGGATGACTTCAACACCTTCATGAACGACTACCTTCCCACAGTGACACAGGAAATGGATGGTCTCATATTCACACCCATCAAGACTTGGGTCAAGACGGGTACCCACGAGACCATGTTCAAATGGAAACCCAAAGAGAAGAATACAATAGATTTCCAAATGAAGAGAATGGCTGATAAGTGGCACTTGTACGTACAAGATCGGGGTAAACTCGTATTTGAATCTGAACTCTTCGAACATCAAGTGGCTGATATCCCATGGATAGAAGAGGATGCCATAGTGGAATGTCAGTACATGATTGACGATGAACCCATGTGGTGGAAACCCTTGAAGCGTCGCCACGATAAAACTTTTCCAAATAGTCGCCGAACATTTTACAGGACTTTAGTCAACATAAAAGAGGATATCAAGATGGAGGAGTTTTTAAAGTGTACATGAGTACGTGATGATATTGTTCTCTTGGAAAATCTACTAATGAAAGTGACGTGTCATCTTGGAGTACCCACGATTCATCTAGCTTACACATAGACATGTAATGACCACCGTATTGACTACCGACATGAATAATGCTTCCGATCACTTCGTATCTGTCCAACACGTCGTCCGCCACCACCCGGACTTTTTTATCGAACGACACGAACAAAACAGGGGGATACCTCGTGATGCTTGTTCGTGTGGTTGCCACGTGATGCGTTTTCCCGTCGTCATCCACGTAATCCGAGAGGGTGTGCCACTGTTCACTCTCTCTGACCATGACATCTACACTCTCACCGGACTTTCCGTGGAGTAATAACATACTGAAGGGTTCTACGAGGGTCTTTTTTCCATTTGGAAATATAGTTTCCTGTTTTCGGTCCCCGTAGAAGAGGGTCTTTATGTATGGATAAGAAACCTCAAGAATATCCACGATGCAGAAGAGCGCATCTTGTGCATCGTGAGGTTGAGGTGTTCCGAATCTTGGAAAAGATTTGTGAAACGTTTTCAGCAGTGGAAAGATGTCAATCTTCAGTGGCTTCTTCTCCCCGTGGTAGAGCCTGACGAGTTCACGGTATGCAACCGTAAACTGACACTCTCCGTTGTATTCATTTTCTAATATATGATCGGACATACTTTTCACGTGTAGCAGACATTGAATGGCCGCGTTGAAGTAACATGTATTTCCGTTATTATGGAAACCATGCATGTTATCTAAAATAAACCTAAGTTATTTAGAGTTTTCACGCGTTATCAAATCGAAATGGACGTACACAAAATTTGCGACAAGTTATACCCCCTTCTCCTCAAACACAAAGAGGACCCCCATGTTGAGCTTGAAATGCGACTTGGGAAATTTAACGGTAAGATGTTCGACACGAATGTTGGAAAAACTACGTTTGATAGAGTCATGATCGGACTTCAGAGATATATGGGCTGGGAGAAGGTGATCGGTATGGAACACGAAGTATTCTACAGGGAATCGGATGGTGTTCGGTTATCCGTAGACGAATCCACGGGTGAAGAAACATTTGTACGCAAGGAACGTGTAAAGAATGAAGATTTTAAAAAAATAAAAGATACCCCCTTCGATGTGAGATTCAGTGTCTCGAAGGAGATTCCACTTCCAGAGGATACAAACAGGGATATGGACAAGAAAAAAACAAAGAAACGTATGTCATTTATTAGAAAGAATCTTTCTATAGACATGACGATATGCATAGGGGACACCCAAGACATGGATGCAGAAGATCCCATGTCCTATCAGATTGAATTTGAAATCATAGATCCCAGATGTGTACAGACAAAGGATGAGATGTTTAACATTATTCATAAAATCAAAGATGTATTTAAATTGTTGGATACTAATAAATGATTCTATACATTCTCGCAGCCGTGGCATTCTTCATCATTTGGACCACTTGGAAACAATCAACAGAAGAGGTGGGGATACTCGGATACAAGACGAAACATTTCCATCTTTCCAACGGCATGTCCAAAAAGATGTTTGAACAGATGCGTGAAGATGGCCTGTCCCCCGAATCTCTCAAACACTTTGTCATGATGGAAGATCGCCTTTTAAAAATTGAACAGACATCCGTATGCTCAGGAAACCCTCGAGACTATGAAGCTTTCACAGTGTCGAACGAAATTAAAGATGCCTTTGTTGGATATGACTTTTCTTATCATACCATCCATCTCAAACAAGTTTCAGAACCTAAAAAATTTATAAATCAAAATTTAGTATGTTGACCAGGTACAGTAGCGTACGTCTATGTTTCCCATGATTCATAGTATCTATGTTGTCATACACGAATACGATGAGACTTCTATCGTCCAATTGTCTATTCTTCTCCAGCCATTCATGAGGATCTTCACAATTTAGAAAGGCGACAGGAAACGAGTGAAGTCTTTCCAATCTTCCCATGTGCAACTCTTCCGTGATTCTTTCATGTTGGATATAATCTGCTATCGTGTAGAATATAGACTCTAAAATAGAATCACGAATGTGTGCTGAATAGCTTCGGTCTACCTGAAATCCTGGTTTACCCATGGTCTTTCTCAGAAAGAGTTCACGTGGATTCTCCATCTTATAACTGTTCTACCTTTGTACCTTTAGGGAACTTCTTTTTCTTTTTCTTCGGTTCAACAATCTCCACATTGAGTAGCTTTTCGAGTTCATTAGCAAAATTGTTATTTAACGCATTCAGTTTATTGTTCAACATTTTCTTTCGAGTAAACTTCCATTCGCGAACCGACATCTTCTTCACGGCGTTTGCTTCGCTCTTGAAGGGTATACCCTTCTTGTTTCTTTTGACGTTCAGAGCGTTTATGCGCTTCTTTATGTCTGCGACGTTTTCATTCAACGAAGGCATGACATTTTCGTATTTATTCAACCATTTTTTACCATAAAGCGTTCGCAGATTTTCCTTTATGGTGTTATTCGTGAGCCGACGTTTCTGCATGGTGGTGTTTACCTTGGCGGCAGCCTTCGCGGTCGCCTTCGCCTTGGCGACGTTCTTTTGTTTTGGGGGTGGAGCCTGGAGTTTTTCACAAATGGTCTTCACGGTATCCGCATCCGTGACGGTAACACCCTTCGCTATGGCCAGAGGTGTCAGTTTAGCCTTGGTGTATGCCAGACAAGGTTTATTCTCCACCTTGAAGTTTCCAAACACACGAGCTTTTATCATGTCACAAATCTTATCCTTGGTGGTGGTAGATTTGATGTCGACCACACCAATCTTCTTTGCGGCTGCGACGAGTTCGGGCTTGGGTAAACGGGTACATAACTTTTTGGAAACTTTCACCTTGTTCTTATTCAAATTATACGTGATGTTAGACACGTTCTTATTTGACGCGACAACCTTTTTCTGCTTCTTCTTCACGATACTTTTGGCATTACCTCCAGATGGCACGATGAGTCCCAATACGTACAACTGTGTGGCGAGGTCCACCCCCATGTTGTAAGCCTGGAGCATCTCCTCTTCCGTTCGAACACCCAACACCTGTATGATACCCGTCGTGAAGAGCTGCAGTGAAGTACCCAGATAGTCCATGCGAAGCGCCGCTCTAAGTTCTGGTTCATAATCAATTTTTGTACTCAATCGGAAAGCCTTCACAACACCCGAAAGATTTATAGATCCTTTCACATCGAATTGCCCCGTGGTGTTGTTGTACATGATGGGTGAATATAAAAAGGATTCACGTTCCGTGAAAGTATCCACTATGTACTTTCGAATCTGTTCGGGTTGCTTGATGTTGTTGTTCAGAATGCCACCAGAAAAGTGAATCTTCCCGTTGCGGTACACACGGAAGGTAATACCCTGATTAGCTTTTCCGTCATACACATGGGCACTTATCTGTGCCATGAAATATTTCTTCTTGGGATCAATCTCACCGAACTTACCACTTAAAGAATGTTCCGCACCCACTTTAAACTGTCCGAAATACAATTTGATACTTTTTATTTCAATATCTAAACTCGATCTAGGAATAGATTTACGACCATGAGGTTTTTTGTTGAAAATTTTAACTAAATCTATACGCTCCTTTTTGTCAAACTTATCATTCACTATGGCGTTGAAAAATCCCAACTTGAGAGGGCTGACACTAAATTTTGACATGTTTACACTGTTCAACTTACGCTTCACCATGGCATTCATCTTACTGTTGATGTTTTTACCGTTGTTTATGTTCTTCTTCAGTTCTACCCTCTCATCGTTCGTGAGAAAACGAGCAACATTCACCATTAATTTTTTATCTACTGGAACACTGTTGTTGTTGTTGTTATTCAAAAACGCATTAAACATTTGTTACTATGTATGAACATTTTAATAGTCGGCACCGAATCCTTCGTTATCTTCATCAATCAGTTCAAGACCGAAGATGAATTCCTGATTCGCCATCATCTTACCCTTGTGAAGAGCCGTGTGATGACGCACCGTGATGTCTCTCTGACTGAACGGCCCTGCGTAGAAATCATAGTTGAACTTTGGTTTGCCCAAGTTGTTGGCGAGACAGTAGTTGTTAAACTTGGATACGAATTCCGCCCTGGGGCAGCATCCCTCGGCGTTGATCTTGACCACCGGAGACTGTAGGAAATTCTCTAGTGTACTCGTCACCATGGCAACCTGTCGCTGAACAGTCTTGAAATATTCAGGTACAACGTTCCACACATCCTTATTTGCATACCTCTGTGCGTAGTCTAGGTATGCCCTCACGCACTTCTGAAGGATGACAGGTATCTCGAGCGCCAGCTTATCTTCGAGGGTCGTGTCGGCAGCCTTCACCTGTTTCCCAAAGTTGAACGTCAGAATGCGCCTCAGAATACTCCCAGAGTTATCTTTCCACTGCGGCACTTCGTTACCACCCAAAATACCGGGTGTCTTCCACTCGATGGATTTCGCCTTTTCACACTTGATGGCGACAGACACATCTTCACCACTCACGATGGATTGAAACTCAGCCTGTTCCAGTGAAAGATCATTCTTCACCTCGGGTGCGATGAACATGTACGAATCGTATATGGCTGACAGTCCAAACTTCTTCTCAACATTATTCGAGAGAGTTCGTACATCTTCCGCTTCGTAAAACTTACGAAACACCTTCGTGATCATGGTGGACTTACCAGATCTGGCCACACCCTTGAGGAAGGGAATCACCTGCCAACCATCCATGTCACCTACGTTGAAGCACAGGCGTCCACCCACCACGTAGATCCACTTCGCCACCTCGGGGTCAAAACCTTGATAGTCCATGATCGACTGAAAGAAGGGTGTTGGAATATCATACCAATCCTCGAGGTGATCGTAGTCGTTAAACTCCTGATCAAAATACTTGCAGCTCACCACAGTCTGATCGAGATTCTTAAACTCGGGTGAATCGTACGTGTAAAATGCTGACTTGTACTTTTTATCCTCAGTTGACCACTCCTTCCCGATGAAAATACCATTGGAAAATGACCACACATGGCGATTCTTGACAATATCAGGAAACTGCATGTCGTTACAATTCAGAAGATGATTGATGACATCTCTATGAGCAGTGCCTCTCGATGTCAGATTCTTCCACAGCTCAAACTCAACCTCCTTCTTACCTACACTGTATACAAATTCTTGAACAGTCATGATGGGTTTCCACGCACGGGTGGAACAGCCGGTGGGGGTCTTAATTTCCGTGCAGCACATACCCTTGTATCGACGAATATTCTTCACGTACAAGTGTCTGAGGATTTGTACAATGGCTTGTTGAAAGGGAGAAAGTTCTTCTGGTTTAGAGATGGTGGACAATCTGAATATAGAAGGATCCGATTCAGGGTTTATGGGGACATACATGGGATTATTGATTCGTTCATTAGTACGTTCTATGCGAAACACAATTTGCCAGGCATCATCCACCTGATCGATGAGCCTATTGACACGGACAGATATTTTTAAATCATTTTCATCATATTCATCGAGAATACCCAAGGTATCCGCTCGATGATACATCTCACACAGGCGATCTCTCATGCGAGTATACATACCACAGATTCGTTCAATGTCAACGGTACCCTTGGGGTAGCCATCTTCACCAATCTCATCCCGGGAGAAAAAGTTTTCGTATCCAATACGGTGAGACACATAAGCATTATCACGTTCGTTAATTTTCCAGGCGTTTTCTAATCGAATCAATAAATCCATAAGTTGTTCTTTGTCAAATGTTTGTATCTGGTTAGACCACATAGCGCTGTTTGCCTCGTCCCTGTTCGCTTGGTCATCGATGAAGTGCGTGGTCGCCATTTATATACTATACGACCCAAATTTTTAAGTCCTGTTCTGGAGATTGGACAACATTTTCACCAAAATTTTATTTTGCATCTCGAGCTGGCGACCGATGTTCACCAGGGCGGTACACACCGTGTCACCCTCCTCCGTCATGAGGGTAGAGCTGATCAGGGTTTCCATGTTGATCATCTCTTCATCATCTTGCTCATACTCCGTGAGATCCTCGTCAGATACTTCAGGGGAAATTTCTACTTCTTCAGGCTGGGACATATTTAAAGTAACCGGAGGAAAAAGTCATCTGTGTTTTTCGCACTCATTGCCAAAAACCTAAATCCTCCGCAATAATGTCACGAATCTTTTGAACACTTTCGAGAGATATATTTTTCTTATTAAAGTTTTCCAATATCTTAATACCTTTACTATTAAAGTTTATCCGCCAATATTCATATTTCCCCAGTGTCATCTCCGACAAGTGAGCACCCAGTGGAGACTGATCCTTTCGATTACAATTGTTCATTTGATTATCACACCACCTCAGATTGTTAACGTTGTTGTTTGTTCGGTCTCGGTCTATGTGATCCACTTGATCCATGCGTTCCACCAGTGGAATAAATGCTCCAGCGACCAGACGATGAACCCTAAAATATTTCTTGTAACCCATACTTCTCACATGTATACATATTTCCCTGTACCCATCCTTGTCAGAGGACCCCTTCAGGATGCGTTGGGTCCTGATGTTCTTCACTTCACCATGATTACTGACCTGATACAGATGAGCAACCTCGGGGATCGGGACATGTCTCCAGACTTCAGTTGACATCTCCCAAAATCCTTAAGCGCGTGAACACCAGGCCAATTTTTTTTCTTGGTATATAGTACAAAACACACAAAATGGCTGGCGGATCAATCGGTTCGTAAGAGTGAGGAATAAAATCCTTGCTAGTCGGTTTCTTTTCCGGCGACATGTCCAAATTGCGGGAACATCTTTAGAGCTTATGGTCCTAAACTGTTGTGGAAACATAATGGTGGCTTCGGGGAAAACTCGAAGGTATAGGTACAATCCATAAGATTAGACAATCCGCAGCCAAGCTTCTAAATCCCAATGTTCAAGGGACATGAAGAAGGTTCAACGACTAGACGGAGGTGGGCAGGAGGGACTGAACATCCCGATGAATGCTTAAGGTATAGTCTACTCCCCGCGGAGACGCGGCCCATGGGTAGTACCATGGGATGCTATGATATCAAGAGGAAATGC
>JGI26084J50262_1001361_pt1 | contig 13655 bp, 10 predicted proteins | sample SaaInl6LU_22_DNA_FD_50262 | JGI IMG/M metagenome (IMG submission 50262) | reverse complement strand
AGACAGGGCGTTTATGGTGGCTATCAGCCTTGGGTCGATAGGGCGGGCCGTTTCCGCTCGCTAGGCGATGGCCAAGTCGATTTTCGCTCGATGTTTTCTAAACTCGCCGCAAACGACTTCGAGGGATGGGCGGTGCTTGAGTGGGAGTGCTGCCTTAAACATCCCGAAGACGGCGCGCGCGANGGCGCCGCGTTNATTAAGGATCATATCATTCGCGTTACCGATCGTGCCTTCGACGATTTCGCTGATGCGGGTACCAATGACGCAGCCAATGCGCGCATTCTGGGTTTAGANTAATGGTTGCACGAATTCGCTTAGGTATGGTGGGAGGCGGACAGGGCGCGTTCATTGGCGAGGTGCACCGCTTTGCTGCTCGCCTCGATGACCGTTTCGAGTTTTGTGCGGGCGCTCTCAGTGCGGATCCTGAGCGGGCACGTGAGTCAGCTCGGGAACTCGGCATTGCCGCCGATCGCACCTACGTGTCTTTCGAGGAAATGGCGCGAGTAGAATCACAGCGCGAAGACGGCGTGCAGGCGGTAGCAATCGTCACGCCGAATCATCTGCATTTTGAACCCGCCAAGGCAATGCTCGCGGCCGGTATTCATGTCATTTGTGATAAGCCGCTCACTAATGACTATGCCCAAGCACAAGAACTTGCCGAAATCGTAAGCAAAAGTAAGGCACAGTTCGCCGTGACCTATAACTACAGCGGTTATCCACTTGTCCGCGAGGCGCGCCACCTAGTTGCTTCCGGCGCGCTCGGTGCGATTCGATTAGTACAGGTCGAATACCCACAGGACTGGCTCGCAACGAATATCGAGGCCAGTGGCCAGAAGCAAGCGGCGTGGCGAACAGATCCTGCTCGCGCAGGCGAAGGCGGTAGCATCGGCGACATAGGCACTCACGCTTTCCACCTCGCGGGATTTGTTTGCGGCATGCAGCCGACAAGCCTGCTTGCCGATCTCACTTCTTTCGTACCCGGCCGCGTCCTCGACGACAACGCCCACATTCTTCTGCGATACGCTAGCGGCGCTCGAGGCATGCTTTGGGCCAGTCAGGTAGCTGCGGGACAGGAAAATGCGCTCCGGCTGCGGGTGTACGGTGAAACGGGGAGTCTGGAATGGTTCCAAGAAAACCCCAATCAACTTTTTCATCGTCCTTTAGGCGAGCCGATGCGCACGCTCACCCGCGGCGGATCTGGTCTTTCGGCAAGCGTTGCTACGCGAATCCCTGCGGGTCACCCGGAAGGATTTATCGAAGGCTTCGCCACGCTCTATAGCGACTTTGCCGACCTGATCGCATCCAGTGATGCAATTCGCGATTGCAATGAAGACGATCCTTCGCGGCTCCTCCCCACTGTCGCCGACGGTGTAAAGGGTGTACGTTTTGTTGCAGCGGCGGTAGAGTCGATGGCAAATGGCTCCAGTTGGGTGACGCTTTAGTAATTCAGAATCTAAAAAAAGGACTAGGCACAATGGCGAATATCAGCCGACGAAAATTTCTAAATCGCAGCGGGCTATTAACCGCCGGCATCGCAAGCAGTGCGCTGCTTCAGTCATTCGCTGTCGCGCAATCGCGCCGAGTAGAAAATGTTGGACTTCAGCTGTACACACTGCGCAAAGAACTTGCCGATGATTTCGATGGCACGCTCGCACGCGTAGCCGAGCTTGGGTATAAAGAGATGGAGTTTGCTGGCTACTTCGGCCGCAGCGCGGCTCAGATTAAGTCGGCGCTCGACGCGAACGGATTAGTGTCACCGGCGGCGCATATTCAATGGGCCGCAGTCCGCGATAATCTACAAAGTGAAATTGAGCGCGCAGTAGGGATAGGCCAAGATTATATTGTCATTCCGTATTTGCAAGAAAACGAGAGAACACTCGATCACTACAAGCGGCTTGTCGATACGCTCAACGCTGCGGGTGAGGCTTGTCGCGAGGCGGGTCTTAAAATCGCTTACCACAACCATGATTTTGAATTTGCCACCGTCGATGGCGTCGTTCCCTATGACATGCTGCTTGCCCAGACTGACCCGGCACTTGTCGATATGGAACTCGATCTGTTCTGGATAGCCTATGCTGGGGTCGATCCCCTCCGCTATGTTAAAGAACATGCGGGCCGCTTCAGTATGCTGCATGTAAAAGACCTTTCCGTTGATCGAAAGATGGTGGCAGTGGGCGAGGGAGCGATCGACTTCGAATCCATTTTCGCGCTTACCGATACCGGTGGTTTTAAACATTATTTTGTCGAACACGACAATCCTGTCGACGCGTTCGAGTCTGTGTCCACGAGCATCGAATCGGTACGCCGAATGAGATTTTAATCTGCAAGCACAGCGGCGCAGCACCAAGCGGTAAGAAAACGAGGAGAGAAAAATGAAAACCAGAAGAGAGTTTATCCAAGGCTTAATCTTATCGGTTGGCGGTGCGGCGACGCTCAGCGCCTGCGGAGATAATTCCCCTGCGGTCACAGCGACCGCACCGAACAACCCAGGGCGATTTTATACAAGTGATGAAATGGCGCTCGTTAGCCGCGTCTCAGATCTCATCATCCCTCGGACAGAAACACCCGGCGCGCTCGACGTCAATGTTGCCGGCTACCTCGATGGCCTCATGAGCGATTGGGCAAGCGCAGAGACTCAGGGCGCGCACCGCGCAGCTCTCGCTCGACTACGCGCAGATCTCGATTCTGCCGTTGGTGTTCCTTTCGAGCGTGCGGCGCAAGACGCAGCCGAGAACGCATTAACAGAACTCGACGCACGCGCGTTCGAGATCGATCAGAGCATGGACGGCTATCGCCGTTTCAAAGGCTGGATAACACAGGCATATTTCGCAACCGAAGGAGGCGCTGTCCAAGAACTAAAATGGGTCGCCTTACCCGGCCGTTGGGATCCGAGCGTCGACATAACGCCTGCGTAACTCTGCGCGCCAAATGCGTTGCGCAAAAAATGACAAAAGCGCCTTAAGGCGGCTCCAAAAGAATTGAAAAGAGGATAACCACAGTGGCAGATTTCGATGCGATAGTAGTAGGGTCGGGAATGAGTGGCGGCATGTCGGCCAAAGAACTTACCGAGCGTGGACTCAAAGTGCTGGTGTTAGAGCGAGGCCCTGAAATAATTCCGGAGCGCGACTATACTGACAATTTAACCCCTTGGGAGAAACCCAATCTCGACAGCGTTGCGCAGGACGAGATAGCGGAACATTACCCGCGTCAATACGGTGGCGTCGCTTACGCGATCAAAGAATCGACAAAACACTTTTGGGTAAAAGATTCCGAACACCCCTACGAAGAGGCCGAGGGNACGACTTACGACTGGCTGCGTGGCTATCATACAGCGGGCNGATCGATNATGTGGTCGCGCCAAACTTACCGCTTGAGTGATCTCGATTTCGGTGCAAACGCGCGCGAGGGCCATGCTATCGACTGGCCAATCCGTTATGCCGACATTGAGCCTTGGTATAACAAGGTCGAGACCTTTGTTGGTATTTCTGGCAGCGCCGAAGGACTGCCACATCTTCCCGATAGTGTTTTCCAGCCGGCGTTTGAACTCACCGATGCCGAGAAAGCCTTAAAGGCAAGCGTTGAGTCGACTTTCCCCGAGCGCAATGTCATTCCTGCGCGTATCGCACATCTTACAGAGGCGACAGAGGAGCAGAAATCGCTTGGGCGCAGCAACTGCCAAGTACGTAATCACTGCCACCAAGGCTGCAGCTTCAAGGCGTANTTCTCGTCGCTTAACGCGACACTACCCGCTGCCGAACGCACTGGCAACTTAACCATGGTNCACAACGCGATAGTTGAGTCGATCGANTACGACGCGGCGAGTAATCGTGTCTCTGGTGTGCGAGTAATCGATGCAGAGACAAACGAGAAACGCACCTATACAGCAAAAGTTATTTTCCTAAATGCGTCCACNATCGCATCGGCAATGATTNTGCTGCAATCAAAGTCAGAAACGTTCCCTAATGGACTGGCGAATCGTTCCGACCAAGTAGGGCGCAATTTAATGGACCACGTGAGCGGCGCAAATGCGACCGGTTACCTTAGCGGATTCGATAACAAGACAACGTTTGGCAGACGACCAAGCGGCGGTATTTATATTCCGCGTTACGCCAATCTCAATGGGCAAGACAAGCCCTATCGCCGCGGATTTGGTTTCCAAGGAGGCGCAACCTCAGTGGGTAATGCCGGCGGGCAAATCCCTGGCATCGGTCGGGCGTTTAAGGAAGCGCACAGATTGCCGAGCGCATGGCGTATTGGTATCGGCGCCTTTGGCGAGCAGCTCTCGAATCCAGATAATCGCGTTACCCTTCATCCCAGCAAACGCGATAAATGGGGCAACCCTCTCGCGTTATTCAACGTTAAGTATGGCGAAAACGAATATAAAATGTTGGAAGAGGCGAGCAAAGACGCTGTCGCGATGCTCGAGGCAGCGGGTTGTACAAACATCACCGCGACNCCGGTCAATCTCACCAAGCCTGGTAACCGCATTCACGAAATGGGAAGCGCGCGCATGGGGCACGACCCCGAGACCTCCGTGCTTAACGGCTGGTGTCAGGCACACGATGTGCCAAACCTGTTCATCACCGACGGCTCGTTTATGACGTCGGCCGCCTGTCAGAATCCGTCGCTTACATATATGGCGTTCAGCGCGCGTGCCGCGAACTACGCAGCTGACCTGATTGAGCAGGGGGTCATCTAGCAGATTCTATGTTGAGTAGCTCAATCAGATTGCGAGTGAAAAATTTGATTAATCGAGAAAAGGATACGCCGCTATGCGCAGTAATAGGGTTTTACAAGACTGATGCGCGGCGTCAAAAAACAGAATCTCCCTCAGAAAATTTGCCCTGTCTGCAAACTGCCTTTTGCGTGGCGGAAAAAATGGGAGAAGAATTGGGACGAGGTTAAGTACTGTTCGGAGCGGTGCCGACGATCGGTTAAGGCCTGCCAAGCCCCAGCTTCCCCCGAACCGCGCTAAACGCTTCAAACTGACTCAGATAGACCTCGCCGCTGAGATGCGCGAAGAAATCGGTGCGATTGAGCATGTCCATCACGGGCCCCTTCACCTCCGACAGGTTCAGCGTGATTCCCTGCTGTTTCAAGCGCAGATTGATCGCTTCGAGTGTCTCCAACGCCGTGTAGTCAATCTCATTAATCGCCGTGCACATGAGTATAACGTGTGCGATTTCGCCGTTGTCGAACGCGGCAGAATAGATCCGTTCCTCGAGATAAGAGGCGTTGGCGAAGAAGAGGCTTTCGTCGACTCGAAGAGTAAGAATCTGCGGATAGCTTTCGACCTGATAACGGCGCACGTTGCGGAAATGCTCGGTACCCTCGATAAGCCCCACTTCGGCGATATGCGGCTTGGAGGTGCGATAGAGATGTAAACCAATCGATACTAAGATGCCGCAGGACACACCGGCTTCGACGCCGAACCCCAAGGTAATAAACATTGTGACCAACACGGCTGCCGTATCACCCTTGGAGACGCGCCAGGTCTTTTTGATGACCGAAAAATCAACGAGGGCAATAACGGCAACGATAATCGTCGCGGCGAGAGTCGCCTTAGGCAGACTGTAAAGTAATGGCGTGAGGAAGAGAGAGACTACGCCGATGAATGCAGCGGTCATGAGGCTCGCCGCCTGAGTTACGGCGCCTGCGTCGAAGTTTACAACCGAGCGCGAAAAGCCGCCGGTCACCGGGAGCCCGCCCGATATAGCCGAAGCGACGTTTGCCGCGCCGAGGCCAATGAGTTCTTGATCCGCATCGATACGCTCTTGCCGCTTGCCACCGAGGGTGCGGCCGACCGACACCGATTCTACGTAGCCGATAATCGAAATAAGCAGCGCAGGTAACCAGAGCGCCTCAATGAGCGCGATTGAAAAGTCTGGCAAAGCAAGGTTTGGCAGACCGGTAGGAATAGCACCAACTACCGCAACGCCATCAGCTTCAAGGTCTAGGGATGAAACCGCAACTATCGTCGCGACGACCGCAAACACAGGCGCGACCTTGGTGAGCAGTTGAGCGCGGAAACGACTGACGCCGAGCTTTGTAAAAAGCGATACGCCGCGACTTTTTACAAGCAACAGAAAAACAACAACGCTCGCGCCTATCCAAAGCGTCGAAAAGTTTAGCTGTGAGATATGTGTCCAGATTGAGTGGAGAAGTTCACCGATCGTATCTCCGCCTGCCTGAATGCCGAAAATATGACGCAGCTGACTGAGCGCGATAATGATGGCCGACGCAGTAATAAACGCCGACACGACGGTGTGCGAAAGAAAATTGGCAAGAAAGCCGAGTCTCAATAAGCCAAATGCGGCGAGCATGAAGCCGGACAGCGCAGCGAGGGTAACCGCAGCAGCAGTTGCGCTCACACCGGTACTCGCCGAAACCTCACCGACGGCGGCGGCCGTCATGAGGGAGGCGATGGCTACCGGCCCCACCGATAGTGTGCTGCTGCTACCAAAAAGCGCGTACACCCCGAGCGGAAGAATGCTGGCATAAAGGCCGACCTCCGCAGGCAGTCCGGCCAGTAGTGCATAGGCTAAGGACTGCGGGATCAACATAATTGTCACGATGACCGCGGCGATCAAATCGCTGCTAAAAGTCTGACCATCGTAACTGCGCATCCAGCGCAGTGCCGGCAGTAGTTTCTCGCTCCTTCGCATTCGACTCTTTCCTTAGCGTACACCATTCAACTTCGCGGCAGTGCAGAGCGCACCGGCAGCGCGCAAAAGACTAGCCTCTGAGTGACATGAGCTTCTTTGGCGCTGCAAGCCATTCACGCCCCTTCAACATAGCATGCCAATAGATCGCGGGGAGCATGTCCTTTTTAAGAATCCACGCGGCCCAAGTAGGGCGAGTTCCATTGAGCAAGAATGACGGGAATGAAGGAAGAAGCTTGCCTCCGTAGCCGAACTCAGCCAGCACGATCTTACCGCGCTCTACCGTGAGCGGGCATGAACCGTAGCCATCGTATCCTGCTTGCAGATCTTGGCCGTTGATCGAGCTGACGATGTTAGCAGCGACGACTGGCACCTGCTTACGCACGGCCGCCATGGTTTTGGCATTGGGGGTGTTCATCACGTCACCCAATCCCCAAACGTTGGCGAATTTNTTATGCTGCAGACTAAACTGATCGACGTCTAGCCAGCCACCCGCATCGGCGAGCACGCTCTTAGCGANAAAATCNGGTGCTTTCTGCGGCGGACAAACATGAATCATATCGAATTCTTCGCAGATTACGTCGTTCTCTTTGCCTTCCTCAGAGGATTTAAAATAGGCGCGCCTATTCTCGCCGTCGACTTCGACAAGAGTATGATTGAAGTGAGTCTTAGCGCGGTATTTCTCAATATATTTCTGCAGCGCTGGCACGTAGGCGGCGACACCAAAAAGAACGCCGCCCGCATTGTAGAAGTCGATGCTGATATCTTTGAGCGCACCGGTGCGATGCCAATGGTCGCCGGAGAGGTATAACGCTTTCTGAGGCGCGCCTGCGCACTTGATCGGCATCGGTGGCTGGGTAAAAATGGCGCGACCTTTCTTTAGCCCTTTTACAAGTTCCCAGGTGTAGGCTGAATAATCATAGGAATAGTTGGACGTAACGCCATTCTTACCGAGACTCTCTTTAAGTCCTTTGATGCCATCCCAGTTAAGCACAAGCCCGGGGCGACGATGAGGTGCTGATAATGAAGAGATTGCTCGTTGTCTAACTGAACCGTATTCTCGGTGGGCGTAAAGCCGACGGCAGCTTGTTTTATCCATGAGACATTGCTGGGGATCAGGTCTCGCATGTTGCGCTTTGTTTGCGTGTTGTTAAATACGCCTCCGCCCACCATCGTCCAGCCTGGCTGATAGTAATGCGACTCGGCTGGATCTACCAGCGCGATACGTAAGTCGCCTTTGCGTTTGAGTAGGCTCGCTGCCGCAGCGATTCCGCCCGATCCCGCGCCAACTATGACCACGTCGAACGAAGGCCTTGCTGCGCCTTCACTCTGCGTAGAAGCACCGGTGATTTCTTTCTCTGCGGCATAGGGTTTTACCGCGTCGCTCACATCGAATCCAACTTCCTTGGCCTTTGCGAGCACTTCCTGTGCGCCGGCGCCGCGACTAACCGCTGCAGCTGACCACAGGCAGGTTGATCGATTGCCCGTGCGGCAATAGGCGTGTATTTTCTCGTCCTTTGCTTGGGCCTGCTCCAGTAGTTCAGCGAATGTTTGAACCTGCGCGTCGGTTTGTTCGCCTGACTTAAATGGAAGATTAACGACTGTAATACCTAGCGCTTCGGCGGCGGCCGAAATCGCCTCAAATGCCACTTGGTCCTGCGACTCGCCATCGGGGCGATTGCAAACGAGTGTGGTTACGCCATTCGCTTTCAGCTCTGCAAGTTCCTCTATCTCGACTTGGGCCGAGACTGTAAGTGTGTCGTTTAGCGTCATGATGCGCATTGTTCTTCTCCTAGATTTTGCGGCTCAATGTTAGCCAGTAATTATTCTTAGTTTCTTTAACGTTTCACTACCATTTTTTGAATGCCAGTGGCTAATACCTCATAGCGAGTAGTGGTTATTTAAAAGCATTTATGGGCACTTTGAGATACACAAGGCCGTTGTCTTCGGCCGCTGGAAATTCCCCCGCGCGTACGTTTACCTGCAGCGACGGTAGAATCAGGTGCGGCATGCCAAGTGTTTTATCTCGCGCGGTGCGCATCTTCACGAACTCATCTTCGCTTATCGAGTCGTTCACATGAATATTGCGCGCACGCTCTTCGGCGATCGTGGTCTCATACTCGAGCTCGCGATCGTTTGGGCCGTAGTCATGACACATAAACACGCGAGTCTCGCCGGGGAGCTCAAGCAATTTGTGAATCGAGCGGTAAAGCGTCGCAGCATCGCCCCCAGGGAAGTCGGCGCGTGCGGTACCGGCGTCAGGCATAAATAGCGTATCGCCGACAAATATGGCATCACCGATCAGATGTGACATACACGCGGGTGTGTGTCCGGGGGTGTGCATTACATGTGCTTCGAGGTTTCCGATCTTGTAAGTTTCCCCGTCGGTGAAAAGGTGATCGAACTGCGAGCCATCGTGAGCAAGCTCTTTATCGATGTTATAGATACCGCCGAAAACTTTTTGCACCGTTTTTATTTGTTCACCAATAGCGAGCTTACCGCCGATTTCACCGCGAATGTAATGGCCTGCCGAAATATGGTCGGCATGCGCATGCGTCTCTACGATCCACTCGATCTTGAGATCGTTATCGCGGATAAATTTGATTATCGCATCTGCGCCCTCGTGGCTTATGCCTCCCGAGGCGTAGTCCAAGTCGAGTACGCTGTCGATTACCGCACACGCAGCTGAACTCGGATCTTTGACGACATAGGAGAACGTGTTGCTCTCGGCATCAAAGAATGGCGTGACGACTGGAATCAAAGTGTTGTTATAGATCGCTGCGTTCATGTTGACCTCCTTGGTCATGTTCCCCGTCCAATGCGAAAATCATTGGCTTTAAAAATCTAAGGCGTTTATTCGTAGCTAAGTGGCTGTGATTTTCCGTAGAAAATTTTATAAATAAATGCTGTGTAGAACAGAATCATGGGGACTGCAATTACCGTTCCTATAAGCGCAAACTTCAAAGATGCGGTTGAGGCTGCGCTCTCCCAAATATCAAGCTTGCCGATGACGATATCCGGAAAGATGCTATACGCGAGTCCTAGTGCCATCATCAGACACATCACGACCATGCACACGAATACAATCCAGCCATAACCCGCTCTTAAAATTTCTTCCTTGGATAAAACCCACAGCGCGGTGATGTAGGCGACGNCCGTCATCANCGGGATAGGGAGTAAGCCGATTGCTGCGGGCAGTGTGAACCATTTTGCCGCAATTGTGCTGCTCGCAATGGGGGTCGCTATAGAGATGAGGAAAAGCCCGACGCCCATCGGCAAAATGGCCGTGCGCGCCCATTTGGCCGCTTTCGTGTAGATCTCACCCGTGCTCTTTATGAATAACCATCCGCACCCGAGCACAACATAGAAGGCAGGGAGCGAGAGGGCGATCGCGATCGAAAAAGCGATGCTCGTCAGACCGCTTTCGAGTCCCATAACATAGGTGCCGAGCATCCAGCCCTGAGCCATTGCCGCGAGAAGAGAGCCGACGAAGAATAATTTATTCCAGAGGCTTTTATATTCTGCGGTAACTTTAACGCGGAAATCGAATGCGACGCCGCGTAAAATCAAGCCAAAGAGCATAAGCGTAACAGGTATATAAAGGTGGGTAAGAATCATGCCGTGTGCGCTCGGAAAGGCAATGAGCAGAATTCCAATGCCAAGCACGATCCATGTTTCGTTCGCATCCCAAAAAGGTCCGATGGTCTCGATCATGCGGTCTTTCTCATCATCGCTTGCTAGCGGGAGTAAGATTCCAATGCCAAGATCGTAGCCATCCAGAATAATGTAGAGCAGCAGCGATAGGCCCATCAGGCTGACAAAAATGAGTGGTAGCCAATAGTCCATCACACAGCTCCGAGGGTCGCGGTTGGTTGAGTCGTGTTTGCCTTTGGCGCTGCGAAGTCGATGCTCTCTTTTAGTGAGCGCGCCGGCTTAGAAGACATGTGCATAAGCGTAAGGATGTAGAAAAGAAGTAAGAATGCATATAGCAGCAGGTATCCGATTAAGGTGCTGAGCACCATGCCGCCGGCGTGGTCGGCGACAACTTCACTCGCGCGGATATACCCTTGCACAACCCAAGGCTGACGACCTATCTCGGTGACATACCAGCCAGCTAGGCTTGCGACCCAGCCTGCGAAGGTCATCCAACTAAGTGAGCGAATCAACCACGGGCCGACCCTGTCCCGAAAGAGGGCGTAGCTTCCCCACCAGGCGACTGCGAGCATCAGAAAGCCCATGCCGACCATCACGCGGAAGCTCCAAAAAAGAGGCGCNACAGGTGGGTGCGCATCTTCGAATTCATTCAATCCCTTAAGCTCGCCGTCGACATGATGAGTCAGGATTATGCTTGCGAGTTTAGGGACTTCGACCGCGAAATGAGTTGTGCGCGCCTCTTCATCCGGAAAACCGAACAGGGTCAAAGGAGCGCCTTTCTCTGTTTCCCAAATGCCTTCAACCGCAGCGATTTTCGCTGGCTGGTTCTCGAGCGCCACAAGCCCATGCAGGTCGCCGACAAAGATCTGAATAGGTGCGACTATCGCGGCGAGTACGACGCCGGTGCGAAGCACTTTCCACGTGGCAGGACCGTCGACATTCTTGCGGGCGCGCCATGCACTGATGCCGGCGACGAAGAAGGCCGAGGTAAGAAGCGAAGCGGTCACCGTGTGAATAAATCGGTACTTGAACGAAGGATTAAATATTATCTCCATCCAGTCGTCGACCATAAACACACCATTCTCGATAGTGAAACCTGCAGGCGTATGCATCCATGAGTTGAGGCTGAGAATCCAGAACGCTGAGGTTGTGGTGCCAATCGCAACGAGAAACGATGAAATCAGGTGTACCCGATTAGAGACGAGATTTTTGCCGTAGAGCATGATGCCAAGGAAAGAGGCTTCTAGGAAAAAGGCGGTGAGTACCTCATAGCCTAGTAAAGGGCCGGCGATGTTTCCGACGCGCTCCATAAAGCCTGGCCAGTTGGTACCAAACTGAAAGCTCATGGTAATCCCAGACACAACGCCTAGCGCGAAGGTGAGTGCGAAAACTTTCACCCAAAAAAAGTAAGCGTATTCCCAGTCTTTGTTACCAGTGAGGGTAAAGCGCAGACGAAAGAAGACGAGTAGCCAGCATAGCCCGATAGAGATGCTCGGGAACAAGATATGGAAACTAATATTCGCGGCGAACTGAATGCGCGAAAGGATAAAGGGGTCGAGTTCCATGCTTCCTGCCTCACTAAGGGATGCGGTTTTATGCTCTAGGAGTTTAACTACAGTATGTAGGTCCAGATCGCCCAGCAGACGAGTGCAGTGGCAGGTGCAACGAACATCATGAAGACCATATTTTTAATGTGAATCATCGTATTGTTACCTTTCTAGCGTGAACCGCGATGTCGGGGATAGGCGCCGCCGGTCACCAATCAATAAAATATTTCTTGCGCTATAGTTAGTGCAGTACTCGTGCCAACTTCTTGTTGTGCTTCTAACCCATTGTTTTATATATAGTAAAAGTATAAACACATGAGTTTCATCTGTGCTGCAGCTAGCTTGGTAATAATATTATGGGAGTAGCTGCCATAAATGTCCTATAATCTAACCGGTTTTGTCATTACTGCCATATTTGTCAGTAAATAGGTTTGTCTATGCAGTTAATCGCCAGTAATAAAGCGCGTGATCTCGGCGCCATGCTCGAGGGCTATGAATGCCCAGCTATTCTCGTCTCTGCCGACTACGAAATACTTGCGACCAATCAACATTATCGTGACGCGTTCGGCGAAATCGAGTTCACTAAGACGCCACGCTGCTACGAGGTGTCGCACGGTTATTCCAAGCCCTGCGATCAGTCTGGCGAGGATTGCCCCCTTGGCGCTGCGGTTGCGTCGGGGCATAAGGAGCGTGTGCTGCATATCCATCAGACGCCTCGAGGCCGTGAGCATGTCGACGTCGAGATGCTGCCGATTCACGACGCGGAGGGTGATCTTGCCTATTTTGTTGAACTTTTGCGTCCCGTTCCGCTTGCTAGCGGCGAGGTGTCGACTCAGGAACTAGTCGGATCGAGCCCGCCTTTCGAGAAGATGTTGGCAAAGATCGCACGGGTCGGGGCGACCGACGCATCCGTTTTGCTGCTGGGCGAATCGGGCACGGGCAAGGAGCTCGCCGCGCGGGCGATTCATATGGCGAGCAAGCGCAGCGCGAAACCGATGGTCACCCTCGAGTGCGCCGGGCTCTCGGATTCGCTGTTCGAAAGCGAGCTTTTTGGCCACGTGAAGGGTGCGTTTACTGGGGCNCAAAACAACAAGAAGGGCTTGGTCGAGCTTGCACACGGAGGCACTTTGTTTCTGGATGAGCTCGGGGATATTCCGCTTGGCATGCAGGTTAAGCTGCTGCGATTACTCGAGACTGGGACTTTCCGCCCGGTTGGTAGCGGCGAGGTTAAAACATCTAACTTCCGATTGATCTGTGCGACGCATAAAAACCTCTTGGCGATGGTCAACGCGGGTGAGTTCAGGAACGATTTATTTTATCGAATCAACGTGTTCCCTATCGCCATACCGTCGCTCGCCGAACGCCTGAGCGACCTCCCCGTCTTAAGCAAGGCAATACTCTCGCGCTTTACAGGAGGCGATAAATACCACCTGACCAACTCGGCCATTCGGACGCTTGCCGCCTACCGATTTCGCGGTAATATTCGTGAATTGAGAAACTTGCTCTATCGTGCGATCGTGCTCGCTGATACTAATGTTATCGATAGCCGCGTCATCGACATGTGCTTCGAAGAGGACAACCTCATCACAGCGTCCAAAGGTGATCAGCTAATCGACAGTGATACCACACAAGGCGAACCGGCGGGGGTGCCAACGACGGAGTTGCTCGACGCGCTCATTCCAAATCAGGAAGCAACGCAGTGGCCGTCGCTAAAAGACCTCGAGCGACGCTACATTGAGGCGATGCTTGCCGCGCAGGACGGCGACAAGGTAGCGGTTGCGGCAGCGTTAGG
>JGI26084J50262_1001342_pt1 | contig 13732 bp, 8 predicted proteins | sample SaaInl6LU_22_DNA_FD_50262 | JGI IMG/M metagenome (IMG submission 50262) | reverse complement strand
ACCTTGTTGACCGCCGCTTTCAGCATAGAAGGGTGTTTGGTTCAGCACCACGATTCCTGAATCGCCAGCCGCTAACGCATCCACTTGTTCACCGTCTTTGGCGAGTGCCACAACGACCGCACTCGCATCCAGATGGGTGTACCCCAAAAACTCAGTTGACCCATCCAAATCAAACCGAACCTGACCTTCTACGGCAAAACTCGATCCCTGCCTCGATTTTTCCCGCTGCTCATCCATGGCTTTCTCAAAACCCGCGATGTCCAGCTCCAAATCCCGCTCACGCGCGATGTCGTTGGTCAGGTCCACTGGAAAACCGTGCGTGTCGTACAGCCTAAAGATTAACTCTCCCGGAAGTGTCTTGGAGGTCAATGACGACACCGCATCCTCGAGGACTTTCATGCCCGCATCGAGCGTTTTGGCAAACTGTGCTTCTTCCTGTTTGAGTGCAGCCACAATCCGATCTTCGTTGTCACGGAGTTCTGCATAGGCTTCGCCCATCTCGGCCACCAGCGTGTGCACAATTTTATGGAAGAACGGCTGATCACAACCAAGCTTATGGCCGTGACGAATGGCGCGACGAATGATTCGCCGCAAGACATAGCCACGACCCTCGTTGGATGGCAAAACGCCATCGCAAATCAAAAACGAACAGCTGCGGATATGATCGGCAATCACCCGCAGGGATTTAGCCTCTAAATCCTGCGTGTGAGTGACTTCGGCTGCAGCCTTCAAGAGTGCTTGAAATAAATCAATCTCGTAGTTGGAGTGCACATGCTGCATCACAGCTGCGATGCGTTCGAGACCCATTCCCGTATCAACAGACGGCTTCGGAAGTGGCGTTCGAGTCCCATCGGCTGACTGCTCGAACTGCATGAAGACTAAATTCCAAATCTCAATATACCGATCCAGATCATCATCGTCTGATCCGGGAGGGCCACCAGGGACATCCGGCCCATGATCGTAGAAGATTTCACTGCACGGACCGCAGGGACCTGTGTCTCCCATCGACCAAAAATTGTCTTTGTCACCCAAGCGAGAAAGCCGGTTCGGATCCACACCAATGGTCTGAATCCAAATGTCTTCAGCCTCTTGATCCGAGTGATGAACTGTCACCCAAAGACGTTCTTCCGGAAGACCTAACCGTTTGGTCAGAAAATCCCAGGCAAACCGAATGGCATCTTCTTTGAAGTAGTCGCCAAAACTGAAATTCCCGAGCATTTCAAAAAATGTATGATGACGAGCGGTATACCCCACATTTTCTAAATCATTATGTTTTCCGCCAGCTCTCACACAACGCTGAGAGGTCGTTGCTCTCTGATAAGGACGCGTTTCTTCACCGGTAAATACATCTTTAAATTGCACCATCCCGGCATTGGTAAACAACAGGGTGGGATCGTTACCGGGAATCAATGGGCTCGACGACACGATGGTGTGGCCATTCTCCTGGAAGTATTCAAGGAATTGCGAACGGATTTCAGCGCTTTTCATGGTTTTTCAAACATCTGGAATTCAAGTGAGGAGCAATGCTAGCGGAAAATCGCGTTGACTGCTTCTGTTGCATCCGAAAAATTGAAGCGTGAGGCTAAAAATCGGAACGCTTTCTCTCGGTTTGGATCTTTTTTACTCCGCATCCACTTCTCAAGCGCGGCATAGCAACGCTCACTCTCGCTGACATCAGCCTCATCAAAATGCTCAGCGACTTCACCAACATCAATCGCGTGTTGCGCAAGCTCTTGCTCAATTCGACGACGACCTTGACCGCGCTGCAATCGAGACCGAATCAGCATCTCCGCGAACCGCGTGTCGGATTGCAAATTGAGCTCAACCAACCGATCGAGTAGTTGTACACGCTCCTCTTGAGAGAGTTCGGGGTGTACGGTCTGAAGTTTACGATCCAATTCGACCCGCGAGTGCTCTCTGCGGGCCAAACGGTTGATCAGGCTATCGAACGGTTTATTTGCCACCGTGCTGGCGCATCGCCTCAAGGCGCGCAAATAAACTGGATGTATCCCAACGGTTTCCGCCCATCGCTTGGACTTCACCATACAACTGGTCAACAGCCGCGGTAATGGGTAACGCTGAACCATTCTTCCGCGCTTCAGCCAGACAAATCGATAAATCTTTCCGCATCCAATCGACCGCAAAGCCATGCTCAAACTCATCAGCGAGCATCGTCTTGTAGCGATTTTCCATTTGCCAGGATTGCGCAGCACCTTTACTGATCACATCCACGACTTTGTGGGCGTCAAGACCTGCTGCTCGGGCAAAGGATAATCCCTCAGATAAGGCCTCAACGAGACCGGCAATACAGATTTGATTGACCATCTTGGTTAACTGACCGGCACCAACGTCTCCCATCAAAGTACAAGCGCGGGCAAAGGCGTCAATCACGGGAGCAGCTCGATCGAAATGCGCTTGGCTACCACCAACCATCACCGTTAGGGCACCATTCTCGGCACCCTGCTGGCCACCAGACACGGGCGCATCCATAAACCCAACATTGAGCGATTTCGCCATCGCACCGAGTTCGCGAGCCACCTCAGCGCTAGCTGTGGTGTGATCCACGAAGAGCGCACCTTCACTCATTCCGGCGAAGGCCCCATCGTCACCCAAGGTGATGCTCCGTAAATCATCGTCATTCCCCACACAGGCGAAGACGATGTCTTGGCCAACAGCGGCCTCTTTTGGGGTTTTAGCGGATTGGCCACCAAACTCCTCAGCCCACTGCTGTGCTTTCTGAAATGTTCTGTTGTAAACCGTGACCTCATGTCCCGCTTTNGCCAAATGACCCGCCATGGGNTATCCCATCACGCCTAATCCTAAAAATGACACTTTCATGTGGAGTCCTTTATCGTTGTCTTAATCGTGCAAAAGTCCTTTGGCAGCCAACTTGCCTGCCAAGGGATGTGTCGTTGTCCACTCCATGGGGGCTAACATCGCCTGTATCCAGTCAGGCGTGACCTCTTCGATGGTCGCAAACCGCCACTGAGGATTTTTATCCTTATCGATCAGGAGAGCACGAACACCTTCGCACCACTCACCGTCCGACAACATCTGCATTCCGATATCGTGTTCCTGAATAACCGCATGAATGAGATTTTGATATTTCATGCGTTGTTGCTGATAGCCAGCAACCATGGCGGCGCCTGGGCTTGCTTGTTCAAGACCGATAAATAACTCCGGGACGTCATGGTGCCAGGCTTGCATCGCGTGCCAAACGTTCAGGGGCGTTTGATGACGAATGCTATTGGCTAATCGTTCACCATTTTCTTCCCAAGGACCTTGCCTTGGAGATTCAGTCGTTGCGTCTTGCAGGATCGAACCGAGTTCCGCTAACGCCTGAGATTTTGACGCATAATTCAGCGCTAACACAGCATCAAAGAGTGTCGATTTCTCCGCTCTTGGTAACAACCAATCAGCCAGATTCAACCAACAACCGTCGGCTGCTCCGACCGTTGCACCACTCATAGCCAAGCAGATTCCAAGACCCTTGGGGACATGGTTCAAAAACCAACTGCCACCACAATCTGGAACAAAACCAATGCGCACTTCTGGCATCGCGAGACTTGAATACTCGGTGACGAAGCGAACATCAGCACCTTGGAACACGCCCATTCCGCCACCCATGATGTAACCATCACCCCAAGCAAATACCGGTTTCGAGCAGTACCGTAACCAAACATCCAACAGGTATTCATCAGCCAGATAGTCTGAGGAATTACTCAGGTCTGTTAATCCGCCAGCCTGCCCATGATTGGTCACATCGCGCACATCACCACCGGCGCAAAACGCTTTTTCAGCCGAGGATTCGATCCACAATCCGCGAATCGATGCATCCGACTCAACGGTCTCAACGATCGTTAACAGTTCGCGAATCATGGTGTGATCCAAGGCATTCAGTGCCTTTGGGCGGTCCATGACCGCGACACCCAGAAGGCCATCGGATTGTTTCAGCGGAATGGTGTGAAAATGAACGGTAGGCTCTAACATCAAATCTCCATTGAACATAAAGATATCTTTATATTATTATATCCGTCATGTGGACATCCTATGACGACTATATCGACGCATTAAAGGCGATGGCTGAACCGACTCGGTTCCGACTCACGCGCCTGTGCGCACAAGGCGAGTTGACTGTATCAGAACTGATGCGGATTGTCGGCCAATCACAGCCGCGCGTTTCCCGTCATTTAAAACTACTACAAGATGCAGGAGTGCTCGAAAGCTTTCGTGAGCAACACTGGGTATTTTACCGAGTCGCCCAGAATGTGTCTTGTCAGCAATTGGTTCACGACTTACTCGAGCAGTTGCCGGTCGATGATGATCTGATGGAATTAGATCAAGCACGACTCAATGAACTTCGTGATGCACGTGCAAAATTATCCGAAGAATTTGTCGAAACAGAAGTGCCTGATTGGTTGCGTTTGCACGAATACCATGGTGACGAACAACGCTTCAGTGATGCCGTTCAAGAGGCTCTGTCTGGAAAGCCCGTTGGGCATTTATTAGACATCGCGACCGGAACAGGTCGTATGCTCAAAATAGCTGGACCTTTAGCAGCCAGCGGTGTCGGCATTGATCTCTCGAAAAAAATGGTGATGGTCGCAAGAAACGCGCTGGCCGACGCTGATCTTCCTCACTTGACGGTACGCCAAGAAGACATGTATCAAATGCGCTTTCCAGCACGGCATTTTGATACAGTCACCATTGATCAAGTGTTGTATTTCGCATCCAATCCTGATGCGTTGATTAAAGAAGCCACCCGAGTCCTGAAACCCAATGGCCGATTGCTCTTGGTGGCATTTACCGCGTCAGCAGAAGCAACAACGCCTCCGTCGGTCAGTATTAAAATCTCCGATATCCACCACTGGCTTCGAGAAGCTGGACTGACGATTTCGTCCACCAACGTCCTCCCCGGCGACGTCTTGGATATCAGTTTATTGGTTTCAGAAAAGAATAAGGATCGAACATGAGTGCGCCTCGCGTATCATTTGAATTTTTCCCCCCAAAAACTCCTGAAGCTGAGGCAAGTCTTTGGAAAACGGTCGAACGATTAGCGCCTTTGAATCCTGAGTTTGTGTCTGTGACTTATGGTGCTGATGGCTCGACACGTGAGCGGACCCATCAAGTGATCGAGAGCATCTTAACGAAAACCGAACTCAAGCCTGTGCCACATTTGACCTGTGTTGGCGCGCCGCGTGATGAAATCGATGCGATCGCAGATGACTATTGGTCGATGGGGGTCCGACAAATCGTCGCGCTTCGTGGTGACCCTGAAGGTGGTGCTGAAGCCGACTATCAACCACACCCGAATGGCTATGCCTACGCGTCGGATTTGGTCGAAGGCCTACTTGCGAAACATCCGTTTGAACTCTTTGTTGCAGCCTACCCCGAGACGCATCCACAGGCGATCTCGGCCGACACCGATCTGGATAATCTCAAGCGCAAAGTCGATGCCGGCGGACACCGTGCCATCACCCAATTCTTTTTTGATAACGCAATTTTCTTAAGGTTTCGAGATCGTGTGGCTGCAGCAAACATCAATGTCGAATTGATTCCAGGGATTCTACCGGTCACGAACTTCAATACCTTAGTTCGGTTTGCAGATGCCTGTGGTGCATCGATTCCAGCGACCTTGAAAACGTTGTTTGAAGGACTCGATGAGGACCCAAGCACACGCCAACTCATCGCAGCTCATGCTGCGGTATCGCAGGCGGAAGATCTCGGTCGCGAGGGCGTCAGTGATTTCCATTTTTACACATTAAATCGCGCGGACTTAAGCTTTGCTGTCTGTCACGCGTTAGGAGTTCGGGGTAACGCATGACACGTGACGATCGCATCGAGTGGCTTGAGTCCACACTGACAGAATCCATCGTCATTTTAGATGGCGGCATGGGAACCATGATCCAAGGTGCGGGGCTCGGTGAGAGCGACTATCGTGGTGATCGATTTCAGGATTTTCCCCAAGATCTCAAAGGCAATAATGATCTGCTAACGCTGACCCAGCCAGACCTGATCGCATCCATTCACAAAGCGTATGCCGATGCGGGTGCAAGCATTCTTGAAACCAACACCTTTAATTCGAATCATCCGTCGATGGCTGACTACGCCATGGAAGATTTGGTCAGCGAACTCAATCGCGAGGCTGCAAAGCTCGCACGCACAGTGGCTGATTCATACGATCGACCTGTGTTGGTCGCTGGTGTTCTTGGCCCAACCAATAGGACCTGCTCGATCAGCCCCGATGTGAATGACCCAGGCGCACGCAATATTACCTTCAGCCAACTCGTCAAGACCTACACAGAGGCCACCCGCGCGCTGTTGGAAGGCGGCGCTGATCTGATTTTGGTCGAAACCATTTTCGACACCTTAAATGCCAAAGCCGCGCTATTTGCGATTGACGAGGTCGCCAGAGAAACCGGCATCCAGATCCGCATCATGATCTCCGGGACCATTACGGATGCGTCAGGTCGGACCTTGTCGGGTCAGACAACCGAAGCCTTCTGGTTCTCTGTTCGTCATGCCAAACCCCTAACCATTGGTCTTAATTGCGCACTTGGGCCACAAGAACTCCGTCCATTTTTGGCGGATCTGTCACGCGTCGCTGATACCTTTGTTTCCGCACACCCCAATGCTGGCCTTCCAAACCAATTCGGTGAATACGACTTAGACGCTGCTGAGATGGCGGACATCGTCGCGGAATACGCGAGAGCTGGGCTGGTCAATATTATCGGCGGCTGTTGTGGAACCACTCCCGAACACATCCGCCTCATCGCCGATCAGGTCGCATCCGAGAAGCCACGACAGATTCCAACCATGAAACCGCTGATGCGATTGTCTGGCCTTGAACCCTTTATTGCCGATGAAACAACCGGCTTTGTGAATGTTGGAGAACGGACCAACGTCACAGGGTCTGCGATGTTTAAACGCTTAATTCTGAACGGCGAGTTCGATGAAGCCTTAGCGGTCGCCAGACAACAGGTGGAAAATGGAGCCCAGATCATCGATATCAATATGGATGAAGGCATGCTCGACTCGCAATCGGCCATGGTGACTTTTTTGAATTTGATCGCATCTGAACCTGATATTTCCAGAGTGCCTGTGATGATCGACTCATCGAAATGGGACATCTTAGAAGCTGGAATGCAATGTGTTCAGGGCAAAGGCATCATCAATTCAATTTCGTTGAAAGAAGGCGAAGCCATTTTCATCGAGCAGGCACGCAAAATTCGGCAATACGGATTTGCCGTTGTGGTGATGGCTTTTGATGAAACTGGTCAGGCGGACACTCGAGCTCGAAAACTCGAAATCTGCCAACGCTCCTATAAGATCCTGACAGAGACCATTGGATTTCCTCCGGAGGATATCATCTTTGATCCCAACGTCTTTGCCGTTGCCACGGGAATCGAAGAACACAATAACTACGCGCTCGATTTTATTGAGGCCTGTCGCGACATTACCGAGCATTGTCCACACAGTTCGATCTCGGGTGGCATCTCCAATGTGTCTTTCTCATTCCGGGGCAATAATGCGGTGCGTGAAGCGATGCACTCCGTCTTCTTATTTCACGCCATCCGCCAGGGACTCTCGATGGGGATCGTCAATGCTGGACAGTTAGCGATCTATGAAGATATCGATTCCAAACTCAGGGAGTTGGTTGAGGACGTGATTTTAAATCGTCGTGATGATTCCACTGAACGCTTGGTCGACGCAGCGCCCACGTACAATGTTGATCGAGAAGAGGAAGACACAACCGTTGCTGAGTGGCGCAATGGTTCCTGTGAAGAGCGACTGGCTTACGCCTTGATCAAGGGAATCGATACGCATGTTGTCGACGACACCGAAGAGGCGCGATTAAAAGCACCTCGACCCTTATCAGTCATCGAAGGACCCTTGATGGACGGGATGAATACCGTCGGCGACCTCTTTGGGGCCGGAAAGATGTTTCTACCTCAGGTCGTGAAGTCTGCACGAGTCATGAAAAAAGCGGTGGCACACTTGATTCCGTTCATCGAAGAAGAGAAAGAAGCTGCCGGTGATACCAGCCAAGAACATGGGGTCATCATCATGGCGACGGTCAAAGGTGATGTGCATGACATCGGCAAAAACATTGTCGGCGTTGTTCTTCAGTGCAACAACTTCAAGGTCATTGACTTAGGTGTCATGGTCCCGACTCAGACGATTTTAGATGCAGCACGTGAGCATCAAGCTGACATCATTGGTTTATCCGGTCTGATCACACCATCGCTTGATGAAATGGTGACCGTTGCCTCTGAAATGGAACGCCAAGGTTTCACCTGTCCACTGTTGATTGGTGGAGCAACCACGTCGCCTGCTCACACATCCGTGAAGATTGATCCGGCATACTCAGGCCCCGTGCTCTATGTCAAAGATGCGTCCCGTGCTGTCGGTGTTGCCTCGAAGCTATTAAGTGATGAACGCGATGCTTACCATCAATCCATTCGTGATGATCACGAGACCAAGCGCAAAGCACATGCTGGTAAAGCACCGAAAAAGCTCTTATCCATTGTTGATGCCAATGCACGTGCAGCCAATCTCACCTTTGATCATTCCACCATCGTTACACCCAATTCCATCGGGCGGATTGTGTTGAATGATTACCCCTTGGATGCACTTTTAGACACCATCGACTGGATGCCGTTTTTCAATGCTTGGGAGTTCAGTGGTCGATTCCCGGATATTTTGAATGATCCGAGAAAAGGACCAGAGGCACGTCAGCTGTTTGAAGATGCCCAAGGCATGCTCGATCGAATCATCGATGAAAAGTGGTTGCGGGCAGACGCGGTTGCAGGCTGCTTTCCAGCATATTCCGAAGGCAATAGCATTGTCATTTTAGACCCCGAGGACCATGAGCGTGAGCTGTTGAGAACACACTGGCTGCGACAGCAACGTCCAATGCCTGATGGCAAACCACAACTGTGCCTCAGTGATTTCATCGCTCCGAAAGAATCCGGACAGTTGGATTACATCGGTACGTTCGCAGTCACCACCGGTCACGGCATCGATGCACACGTCAAAGCCTTTGAAGACGCGCACGATGACTACCAAGCCATNCTACTGAAGGCCTTGGCTGACCGTTTTGCGGAGAGCTTTGCAGAACATCTGCACCGTAGAATCCGAACAGAGTTCTGGGGCTATGCGAGTGACGAAACCTTATCGAATGACGAATTAATTCGAGAAAAGTATCGTGGGATACGCCCAGCACCTGGCTATCCAGCCTGCCCAGATCATCGCGAGAAGCGCTCGCTCTGGTCACTATTAGATGTTGAAGCTGCCACGGGAATCTCATTGACTGAAAGCTTGGCGATGTGGCCGACTGCCTCAGTGAGTGGATTTTATTTTGCGCATCCAGAAGCGCGTTACTTCACGCTGGGACAAATCGGTCAGGATCAGTTGAAGACCTACGCTGCACTTCGTGATGAAGCTGTGGATGAAAATGCACGTTGGCTCTCACCCATTCTTGGGTGAGACCGCGTTATTTCTTTTGGGGATTGCGGAAGATTCGATGATGAACAGGGCCAATACGACGCCCATTCATGTGGATCTCGCCACGCCAGCGGCAAAACGTCATGAAGTTCACCATTAACTCGAACAACGCGCGGAGCGGCCGAAAGCGCTCATATTTGCCATGTTGCACAAGCGCTTCGATTTCGGCGCGTTCCATACCACGGGCTGACAACGCCTGATCAGCAGTTGATCCTGTCCATTCTGTTAATTTCAATCGCATCGATCCTTCCCCGCGAACTGTGTCACTAAAGTATAAGGGATAGGTTGTGCGCCGCAACATCTTTTAGAGAGGATAACGCTCCGATTCTCGTCTCAGCCGATACATTTTCCGAACTTCATCAAACACATCCGGCTTTTCCATCTCAAACGCCCGAAAAACGCGATCGCGAAGTCTTCGATCGGTCTCGGCCATTGGACACACCTGTAAAATTGTCTCAATGAGATGTTGTGAGTCCGGTCGCGGTCCAGCAACCGACGCGAGAAACGTTTCTTCATCGAGTGGCTCCAGCTCAAATCCAAAAACATCTGCCACCCGCCTCAAAATCTGCTTTGTTCCGCGATACTTTCCTTCGGCAGAATGCCCTGCGATGTGTGGACTGATGCGCCAGGCACGGCTGATCAGAGCATCACTGATCACGGGCTCGTTCGGGAATACATCCAAAACCACATCAAAATGGGTTTGGTTGAGCAAGTCGTGTTCGTGCAACACCTGCCCACGTGACGCATTAATTAATAGCGACTGACGCCTCATCCGTGACAACTGATCGGCCGTTAATAAGCGATCGGTTCGATAGTGTCCCACTGGAATCCGCGGAACATGCAGACTGATCACATCCGACTGCCGAATCACCTCTTCTAGCGCCACATGATCTGATAAGTCTCCAGCATCGTAGCGAGGCTGGTCCGACAACACGGTGTGAATCCCAAGCGCTTGGGCGCGTTGATGCAAGAGTGAGCCAACCGCGCCCACACCAATGATTCCAAGGGTCACCTGATTGACTGCACGGCCCCGTGATTTTGCCCAACTGAACAGATGAGAAAGCACATAATCCGTGACAGCAAATGCGTTACATCCAGGGGCTGAGTGAACTGCCACTCCCCGCTCAGCGAGGGCTGCCAATGGTAGATGGTCTGTACCGATCGTGGCGGTCCCGATCAATCGAATCGATTCCGGTAACTGATGTACGGCGAGACGAGCGGTTGAACGCACTAGCAGTGCATCTGCACCCTCCAGCAAGATCGGTGAGATATCACGTCCAGAATACCAACGGATCTCGCAATGACTGGGCACCAGCTCGGCGAGCCCCAGTAGTCCTTCATCAGCGACCAGCACCGTCATTGAAAGTTCTCCCAAGCGAAACCATGGATTGTCGCCTATACTCTCGTCTCAAACAAAGCCACGACATGACATGCTGATACTTCAACCACCATTAATCGATTCGCTGCCAACGGCTGGCAGCCCATTAAAAACGCTGTCGAATCTTCCCAAAAGCGCTATTCCACTGGCCATCGCTGACATTGCCTCGCGGTCGAACTCGTTAGTCTTAGTCTTGGTTGAAAAATCTCAAGATGCCCAGCAACTCGTCAATGCGCTGCATTTTTATTTGGGCCAGGAGCACCATTTGGATGCCGAGGGCGAAGCTGATGGATCGGTTGATCTTCCAATCGTGCATCTCCCTGATTGGGAAACATTGCCTTATGACAGCTTCTCCCCGCATGAAGATATTACCTCTGAGCGTTTAAAAGCACTCAGTCAGTTGAGTGACCTGCACCGAGGATTATTGATACTCCCGATCCAAACACTCGCACATCGCTTACCCCCACGAGAGCATCTCGATGGCCAGCGCTTTGTGTTAACGACCGGAGACACTTTTGATCTGCATACGGAACGGCGGCGACTCGAGGCATCTGGATACCATGCCGTGGACACTGTTCATGAACATGGTGAATTTGCCGTCCGCGGTGCCATCTTGGATGTTTTCCCCATGGGCTCACAACAACCGCTCCGTATTGAGCTTTTTGATACTGAAATCGAAAGCTTAAGAGCGTTCGATCCAGACACTCAGCGCACCATCACCAAAGTCGACTCAGTCACACTCTTGCCTGCGCGTGAAATCCCGCTCACCGAAACCGGGATCACGACATTTCGGAATCATTGGCATGAAACCTTTGAAGGGAATCCGAGAGACTGCTCGATCTATCAAGATGTCTCATCTGGCTTAGCGCCCCCGGGCGTTGAGTACTACGCTCCGCTATTCTTCAACCACATGGCAACGCTGTTCGATTACTTGCCAAATGACACTCAAACCGTTCGGATTGGCGCATTACATCAAGCACTCGAGCAGTTTTGGGGGGATGTCGGAACCCGCTATGAGAGCCTTCGGCACGATCGCCGTAAACCGATCTTGGCCCCTGAAAAGTTATTTGTTCGTACCGAGGAACTATTTTCTGAGCTGAAGCCTTATGGCTCCATTGAAATCCGCGATCCCGATACGCAGCATCCGCGGCTTCGACCATTGCCCGATGTGACCTTCGATGCCAAGGCGGACGACCCTGCCGCTAAAATCAAACGATTGATGCAAAGCGGCCAATCCGTGGTCTTCGTCGCAGAATCTGCGGGGCGACGGGAAGCGTTACTTGAGCTTCTCGCCAAACATGGCGTACGGCCTGAACCGCTTGAACAGTTCAGTGATTTCAAACCTGAATCCCAACCGGCAGTGATCACACTCGGCTTATTGGATCAAGGGATCACCGTCGATGGATTTTCGATCGTTCCCGAAAGCCAACTCTTTGGTCGTCGAGTGCCGCAAAGACGTCGACGGAAACAGCACGAGATCGCGACAGACCTCATTGTTCGGGACCTCTCAGAAATCGAAGTAGGCGATCCGATTGTCCACCTCGATCACGGCGTCGGTCATTACCAGGGGCTTGAGACGATTGCGCTTGGTCATGACATCAATGAATTTGTCACCGTCGAATACCGAGATGGAGCCAAGCTCTATATTCCGGTGACCAATCTTGGCGTATTAAGTCGATATGCAGGCGGTGACCCCGACGCCGTGTCTGCACACAAACTCGGCACCGATCGCTGGAGTAAAGCCAAACAAAAAGCCGCAGAGGAAATCCGAGACAAAGCCGCTGAGCTTTTAGACATTTATGCGCGACGGGCCGCGAAACAAGGCTATGCACATCAAATCGATGAGACCCAATATGATCGGTTCGCTGACGGTTTCCCATTTGAATTAACACCTGATCAGGAAACATCCATCGACGCTGTACTTGCCGACCTCAAGGCCCCAAGACCCATGGACCGCTTGGTCTGTGGTGATGTTGGCTTTGGTAAAACAGAAGTCGCCATGCGCGCTGCATTTGCGTCGGTCAGCAGTGGCAAACAAGTCTGTGTATTGGTTCCAACAACCCTTCTGGCTCAGCAACATTTTGAGTCATTTAGAGATCGCTTCGCTGACTGGCCAGTGACCGTCGACGTTCTCAGTCGATTTAAATCACCCAAAGAAACGAAGGCCATCATTGAGCGTTCCAATCAGGGCAAAGTCGATATTCTGGTAGGAACCCATAAGCTCCTCTCGAGCGATCTTCAACTGCCAAAACTCGGACTGTTGATCATCGATGAAGAACATCGATTTGGTGTCGCTCAAAAAGAACGATTGAAAAAGTATCGCGCTGATGTTGACGTCCTGACTCTCACCGCAACGCCCATCCCGCGAACCCTCAATTTGTCGATGGCCGGTATTCGAGACCTGTCTGTCATCGCGACACCGCCGGCCAGGCGCTTGTCGATCAAAACCTTCATCAAACAAAAAGAAGATGCGTTGCTCAAAGAAGCCATTCTTCGGGAGTTGTTGCGTGGCGGTCAGGTGTATTACCTTCATAACGAAGTCAAAAGTATCGAGCGCTCCGCAGATGACGTGCGTCAACTGGTGCCAGAAGCGCGGGTGATCGTCGCTCATGGACAGATGCGTGAACGCGAACTTGAAGACGTCATGACCGATTTTTATCACAAGAAATACAATGTGTTAGTGTGCTCAACGATCATTGAAACCGGAATCGATATTCCCTCTGCAAACACCATTTTGATTGAGCGTGCTGATCAATTCGGTCTGGCTCAATTGCATCAGTTGAGAGGCCGCGTTGGTCGATCACACCACCAAGCCTATGCCTACCTGCTGACACCAGATCCTCGCGC